>Ga0364866_10317_pt1 | contig 33209 bp, 20 predicted proteins | sample ExccelAu500001D3_3_FD_206913 | JGI IMG/M metagenome (GOLD analysis project Ga0364866, IMG submission 206913) | Enriched cells from Trout Bog Lake Hypolimnion, Wisconsin, USA - BchlTB.Aug13.5000.01.D3 | ecosystem: Environmental > Aquatic > Freshwater > Lake > Hypolimnion/Profundal zone | place...
TGTTTTCATTCCTCTTTATCTGGCAAACTGTTATCCAGGCGCCATTGGTCATTGCTTCAGGATGCATAGGTTTTGCTGCATACCTGAAATATCTTGTTCCGATGGATGCTTTGGGACAAAAAATGGTTTCGGGCGGATTGGTCATTCTTTTGAGTTTCATTCTATATCGCAAAATAACATCCGTTGGTAAAATATCTATCGTGTTATGGGTCATTGTTTTGGGAACCATATTATGGATCATATATGCGGGAATGACACATTTCAATCCGCATCTCGCCTTTGATTATCCCCCGCACAGCCTCGAACTCAGTCCACTCTTTTTCACTGGACTTGGAATGGCTTCTGTGAGTACTGTATATTCCTATCTGGGCTATTATAATGTATGCCATCTGGGTGCTGAAATCAAGAACCCCGAAAAGAATATTCCGAAAAGCATATATATTTCTATAGCCGGCATAGCATTTCTCTATCTGGCCATGCAAATGAGTGTATTAGGTGTGGTGCCCTGGCAGAAAATTGTAAACTTAAAGCAACAGCAGCAATCTGATTTTGTGATATCTATATTCATGGAACAATTGTATGGAGCTGCTGCGGCAAAGCTGGTTACCATATGTATATTATGCGTTGCAGTCGGATCTCTGTTTGCCGTCATTCTTGGCTATTCCAGGATACCTTATGCCGCAGCCAAAGACGGGAAGTTTTTCAGCATTTTTGCCAGGGTACATCCCACTAAAAATTTCCCTTATGTTTCGCAACTTATCCTTTGTGCCACCGCCTTTATTTTCAGCCTGATCTTTAAACTTACGGATGTCATAAAAGCCATTATTGTGATGCGTATCCTGGTGCAGTTTGTAGGGCAGGCCGTCGGGCTTATCTTATTAAGATTGAAAGATAAAAAGCGAAACTGGCCCTTTAAAATGACGCTGTTCCCAGTACCGGCATTATTGTCAATTGCTGGTTGGTTATTTATATTTCTGAGACCTGTTTTTTTCCCTGTAGCAGACCCTGCTCAAAGTGCCAAAGACTTGTGGTATATTGGCGGAGCTTTGGGTATCATAGCACTTGGCATTCTCATTTTTTTTATCAGGGCAAGGAGCAAAAGGGACTGGCCTTTTCAGGCTAATCCCAAAATATACTAACATTTAAGGATTATAATCCGTAAATTATATATACATTTGCGGATTATAGCCTAATTCTTTCATAAACATGATACCGCGAATCATAACAAGTCAAATTACGTCCGACCTTAATAAAGGGAAGGCTATTATAATACTAGGTCCCAGAAGGGTTGGTAAAACTACACTGATAAAATCAATTGAATCTCATTCAGGAACACCATCCTTATTCTTAAATTGTGATGAGCCGGATATTCGCCCCTTGCTCGAAAATGTAACGTCCTCTCAATTAAAATTTTTAATCGGCAACAATAAACTTGTACTCATTGACGAGGCCCAAAGGATAAAAAACATTGGGATAACCTTAAAACTACTGGTAGATAACTTTAAAGATATCCAGGTCATTGCAAGTGGGTCATCGGCACTTGAACTTGCCAATGAAATTAATGAACCGCTGACAGGCCGCAAAAAAGAGTACCATTTATTTCCAATTTCTACCGGAGAAATGGTGAATAACTCGTCGGAATTAGAAGAAAAAAGAATGCTTGAACAAAGATTGATTTATGGATTTTATCCGGATATTATCAATAATCCTGACGACGCCACAGAATCTCTTTTAGAATTGAGCTCCAATTATTTATATAAAGATATTTTATCATTGGAAAGCATTCGAAAACCAGCATTGCTGGAAAATCTTCTTATCGCCCTTGCTTTACAGATCGGTAACGAAGTGTCTTATAATGAACTCGGACAATTATTAAATTCCGATCCTAAAACAGTAGAAAATTATATCAGCTTACTAGAAAAATGCTTTGTTATTTTTCAGCTGGGTTCCTTTAGCCGAAACCTTAGAAATGAAATAAAAAAAGGCAAAAAAATTTACTTTTACGATAATGGTATCAGAAACGCCATTATCAAGAATTTCAACCCGATACAGTTGAGGCAGGATATTGGTGCTCTTTGGGAAAATTTTCTCATGGCGGAACGTGTTAAATCAGACTATTATAAAAAACGGCTTGTAAACCGATATTTCTGGCGTACGCGGCAGCAACACGAAATTGACCTGATCGAAGAAACTGGAGGCAAATTGCTCGCATGGGAATTCAAATGGAGTGAAAAATCAAAATCAAAAGTATCTCCTTCTTTTTTATTGACTTATCCTGAAGCGTCCGGTCATATAATTAATAAGGAGAATTATCTTAATTTCTTGACTTAGATGATCCATGACGATCAAAAAGTACCATGATCCCTATTTCATATCAAGCATCAGAGGTGTCTTCCCGTTTCCTCCTATCACAACTACTTTGGCATTTGAAGAACTGGCCAAAGCAAGATTAGCCTTTATCTGCTCGTATTGCAATTGCTTGTCAGTAAGATTGGTGGCAATAATGCGTTGATAATCAGCAATACCCTGTGCTTCAATACGTTTACGTTCAGCCTCCTGAGATTCTTTCTGCAAAACAAACTGCATCTTCTGGGCTTCCTGTTCTGCATTGATCTTTGATTCGATACTTGCTTTAACAGATGTTGGCAGATTGATATTCCTGATCAGGATCTGCTCCAGGAATAATCCTCTCTTTTTGAAATCTGATTCTATATCTTTAAATATCCTGGAATAAAATTCGGTTCGCTTGGTTGAGTATAAGGATACCGCATCATAATATACTGCGTTATCCCGGATCTTAGTGCGTGTTATCGGCCGCACAACCACGTTTTTATAATCTTCGCCAATTTCACGGTATATATTAGGTGCCTGATCAGGTAATACACGGTACAGAACCGTAAGATCAATAATAACCTCCAAACCATCTGAACTTAATACCCTGATGGCGTCATCACCTACCTTATCTCCTTCATCGCGAATGGCACTCATGGTATAGTTCTGGGTTTTTATAACAAAAGGATGAACTTCCACCAGCGGATCAACAATATTCAATCCACTGCCCAGTACCTGCGACTGAACTTTACCAAACAAAGTCTGCACACCAACTTCCCCGGCATCAATCTGCTTGATCGAGGATGAAACAATGCCAACTAAGAGCAAAAGCACACCTCCATATCTTAAAAATGGTCGGGCTTTTACAAGTACAGGATCACTGGAGCTGTTGCTGACAACCGCAAGGAGCAGGGCGAGAATTCCAATAACAATAAGTGTCATTTTTGAAAATTTATTTAGGTCAAAGGTAGTCTAAATGACTGGTAATAAAAGAAAATGAAAAGGGTATATTTCCGGTTATGAATATCAATCGAGTTCATCAAACCATTTCCCGATGAGTGCCTCTTCTGTTGCCTTGTAGGTCTTATGTTTGTATTCATTCGTGTCTGACTGATAAACATAATCATTCTCCCATTTTTTATAATCTGTTGCCAGCACTTCTATAGCATCAAGGATATAATCCAGCGTCTCGTCGGTCATGGTAGGATGCAGGGAAAGCCTTATCCAGCCCGGCTTGTGTGAAAAATCCCCGTTATCAATTTCATTGGTGATATTTCTGGAATATTCCTGCGTTACATTGAGGAGATAATGCCCATAAGTACCCGCGCATGAACATCCGCCGCGCACCTGTATGCCAAAACAGTCGTTAAGAAGTTTAACACCAAGATTATAATGCAATCCATCAATATAAAATGAAATAACGCCCAGGCGATCTTTTACATTTCCGGCAAGAATATGCAAACCTTTGATCTTTTCCAGCCGGGAAAAAGCTTTATTCACCATATAATGTTCGCGATCAAGGATATTATCAACCCCCATCTGCTCTTTAAGTTTCACACAGAGGGCCACTTTAATGGTTTGCAGAAATGGAGGCGTCCCGCCATCCTCACGATCCTCAATATTATCGATATAATGATATTCTTTCCAAGGATTGGTCCATTTTACTGTGCCGCCGCCGGGATTATCAGGTACATTATTGCTATACAAGGCTGAATCAAAGATGAGTATGCCCGGGGTACCCGGGCCGCCCAGAAATTTATGAGGGGAAAAGAAAATGGCATCCAGCTTTTGCAATGGATTTTCAGGATGCATATCCATCTTAGCATAGGGTGCAGAACAGGCAAAATCCACAAAGCAGATTCCACCATTCCTGTGCATCAGTTCTGCAATTTCATGATATGGGGTATTTATTCCCGTAACATTGGAACAGGCTGTAACAGAAGCTATTTTTAATGGTCTGTTTTTATATTTCCCCAACAGTTTCTCTAGATAATCCATGTTTACCAGACCTTCTTCATCTGGTTCAATAACTTCCACATCTGCAATAGTTTCTAGCCATGAGGTATGGTTAGAATGATGCTCCATGTGCGTAATAAATACTACGGGTCTTGCATTTATGGCAATATCCACCTGACTCTGTAATTTTTCAGGAATTCGCAGTCCCAGCATGCGTTGAAATTTATTGATCACACTGGTCATGCCTGATCCGAAAGAAATAAGACAATCGTCCTGATCGGCATTTACATGTTTCTTAATAATTTCCCTTGCGGTATGATAAGCCATTGTCATGGTAGTACCGGTCACAGAAGTTTCTGTGTGGGTATTTCCGACAAAAGGGCCTATATCATGCATCAGGCGCTCCTCAATCGGGCCATATAGCCGCCCGCTGGCCACCCAGTCGGCATATACAAGGGGCTTAGTGCCAAACGGTGTTTCAAAGAACAGGTCATTGCCTATGGTCATTTCCCTGAAATGATCAAAAATCTGATCGGTTTCCGCGAGTACATTGTGCTGAGCTGAGGGCATATTAAGGATTAATAAACTTTAATAATATATGAAATTCAAGTTATTAGTTGCAAAGATAAAAAAATCAGCAATGGCATATTAACAATTCCCCTGAATATATGGTTCAACCAAAACAGGAAAACCGAAAATATACGCAGAATCAAAAAACCATCTTATCATAACCCACTAAAGGCAGATACATTGTAAAACTTATCGTATAGAATAGCACAGGCTTCAGCGCCATATATACCGCCCGCATAATTGTTGGCCCTCGCGTTTAAGCAAATAGATTAACGTTATCTGTTTGAATATCTATTTAATAACAAGTTCAACTGCATTTGTTACCCATATCAGTTATTGTCGTCCGGATCCGGATTTTGCAAGATGTTGAAATATAAAAAATGACTGTGAATTATAAAATTTACAATTCTAAAATAGTGCGCTTCGGATAATCAGTAATGAATTCCGGTAAAATCAATAATGAGTTCAAATCAATTTTATATCTTGCATGAAAATCACAAAACGTATGAAACAGATCAACATCAAAACACCGGAAAAATTTGGCATAGTTAAAGAATTCAGCGACTTCATTTCTAAAGGCAATGTCATAGATCTTGCAGTCGGTATCATTATCGGTGCCGCATTTGGTAAAATTGTAGCATCTTTGGTTGCAGATGTCATTATGCCGCCCATTGGGTTTCTGTTGGGAGGCGTTAATTTTACGGATCTTAAAATCCAGATCCATCCTGCCGTTATGGATACAGCAGGTAAGGTGGCAAAAGCCGCAGTAACACTTAATTACGGCAATTTTCTCCAGGTTTGTTTTGAGTTTTTGATCGTCGCGTTTTCGGTATTTATTCTTGTAAAGGCAGTTGCAACATTCAGAAGAAAACAGGAAGCTGCTCCGGTTGCAGAGGTGCCGGCACCTCCATCAGCTGAAGTGGAACTGCTGACAGAAATACGGGATCTTCTCAACAAAAAATAGAGCCTTCGCTGCCAGGTTACTATTTAATTCCTAAAAGATGATCCAGGGAAAACAGGTTCCAGTTAATCGGGGCAATTAATAAAAACCCGATAAGCACTACCCTGTTCCAGACATATTTCAGATCGAACAATGGCGATTGCAGGCAGAATCCCAGCGTAGCAATGATCATGTCTATCACCAGCAGATAAAGCACATAATTGGTAAGCAGGCCAATAATAAGCAGAAAGCCGCCAATCAGTTCACAAAAGGATGTGTATATGGTACCGCCCCAGACCAGAAAATTTGAATTTAAAGGGTGGTTTACAGGGAGTTCGTATGCAGACACCACCCCCTTAAGGCCGATTTTAAATACCTTGTCATAGGCCTGCATGAACAACAGGATGCCCAGGATAACTCTTGCCAGTGCATAGAATACGGAATGGTTGTATGATTCAAAATCTATCATATCTTTGATATACCTGATTTTATTGGCAGATAATGTCCAAAGTTACAAAACTTATAGAACCGCGAAATTGTCATTCATCAATATCTATGATAACAATTGGCGTTTAACTATTGCATCAACAAATCACCAATTCACTTACACACCAATTTCTTACCCTACCAGCTGTTTCCTGCGTTTGGCACGGTCGTTTTCATCAAGCAGTATCTTCCGCAGACGGATGCTCTTTGGCGTAACTTCCACATATTCATCTTCCTGGATATACTCAAGCGCTTCTTCCAGCGAGAATCTGATGGCCGGTGCAATTCTTACGTTGCTATCGGTACCGGAAGCACGCATGTTGGTAAGCTGCTTGCCTTTGGTAACATTGATGGCGATATCATCCGGGCGATTGTTTTCGCCAATGATCTGCCCTGCGTATATTTCATCATTCGGATCAATAAAAAACCAGCCCCTGTCCTGCAGTTTATCGATGGCATAAGCGGTTGCTGAGCCCGTTTCCATAGATACCAGTACCCCATTCAAGCGGCCGGGGATATTTCCTTTCCAGGGCTCGTATGCCCTGAACCGGTGTGCTATGATGGCCTCACCTGCCGTAGCAGTAAGAACTGCATTCCGCAATCCGGTCAGTCCCCTTGAAGGCATATTGAATTCCAGGTGCAGGAGATCGCCTTTTGGTTCCATGATCAGCATCTCGCCCTTGCGCTGGCTCACCAGTTCAATGGCTTTGCCGGCAAAAGTTTCGGGAACATCAATGATCAGGGTTTCCATCGGCTCGCTTTTTATGCCGTCTATTTCTTTCAGGATCACCCTGGGTTGCCCCACCTGCATTTCGTATCCTTCACGGCGCATGGTTTCTATCAGGATCGATAAATGGAGTACTCCGCGACCATATACCATAAATGAATCTGCTGAATCGGTTTCTTTCACCCGCATGGCCAGGTTTTTCTCCGTTTCCCTGAACAACCTGTCGCGTATCTGCCTTGAAGTTACATATTTACCCTCTCTTCCAAAAAACGGTGAATTATTGATGGTAAAGATCATGTTCATCGTAGGCTCATCAACATCTATCGGGATAAGTCCTTCAGGGTTTTCGAAGTCAGCCACGGTATCACCAATCTCGAAATCATCGATTCCGAAAACAGCACAGATATCACCGGCAACCACTTCTTTTACTTTTACCTTGCCCAGACCTTCAAAGGAATAGAGCTCTTTTATTTTTGACTTTATAATCGATCCGTCTCTTTTCACAAGACTCACCGGCATCCCTTCCCTGAGTATGCCACGGTGCAAACGACCCACAGCGATACGACCTGTATAAGATGAATAATCAATAGATGTGATCATCATTTGCGGGGTGCCTTCTTCTATGGGTGCCGGTGGAATAAAGGAAACGATGCCGTCCAGCAGGGCACTGATATCTGTCGTTGGTTTTTTCCAGTCATCACTCATCCAGCCGCCTTTGCCCGAACCATAAAAGGTAGGGAAATTCAACTGGTCTTCATTGGCTTCCAGGTTAAAAAACAACTCAAATACCTGCTCATGTACTTCATCGGGACGGCAGTTTGGTTTGTCTACTTTATTGATCACCACAATAGGTTTCAAACCCAGGTGCAATGCTTTCTGCAATACAAATCTTGTCTGTGGCATGGTGCCTTCAAAGGCATCCACCAGCAGCAATACCCCATCTGCCATGTTCAGTACACGCTCTACCTCCCCTCCGAAATCGGCGTGACCGGGGGTATCAATGATATTTATTTTAACATCCTTATACCGGATGGCGACATTTTTGGAGAGGATGGTGATACCGCGCTCGCGTTCCAGGTCGTTGGAATCTAAAATAAGATCCCCTGTTTCCTGGTTTTCACGGAACAATTTTGCCTGGTGCAACATCTTGTCAACCAGAGTGGTTTTGCCGTGATCTACGTGCGCTATAATAGCTATGTTTCTGATATTCTGCATGTAAAATGGATTAGAACCGCAAAGGTACGCAAAAAAAGCGGAAAAAGGCCTTAGCCCAAAACATTAATCCCTATAATTGAATTATCAAACAATCATCACTACTCCAACATCCTGTAACTTTGCGGGCAAGACAAGCGTCATAAAGCTTTCTTAACTTGCACACCTAAAACGGCACAAATTTCGTTTGATATAAAACAAAAGACAGCGCCGCGATTATTTTGAAAAACAATAAAGCTATATCTCACAGCGATTTAGATATCCTTTTTGAGCACCGTAATAAAGATTATGGGGCTTATGAACTGCGCAAACAATACGATCGCAGGCTGCTAATGGCGTTTATTATTACCTGCGGATCTTTTATGGCTGTGTTTGTGGCTCCTTATATCCTGAGTTATTTTCAGCGTGATCGTCTGAACAATCAGGATTTTGAAACCCAGGTGGTACTGGATTCCCCCATTCCGAAAGGATTTGTGACACCTGAATACCTGCCACCCCCTCCACCGCCTGAAATAAAGAATACCCCGCCCCTTGTGGTAACCGACAGCATACCGGTTGAAAAAAAAGATAATAAGCCAAAGCCGGCCCCGGAAACCCCGCCCATGACCACAAATACCAACAGCAAAGATAGCCTGCAGAACAAACCCAGTTCCGGCAGCCAGGATGGTGAATCGAACCAGATAACGATCGATGTGGATGAATATCCGTCCTGGGCCAGTGGCAATTATTCCAGTTTCCAGGACTATATCCAGAAAAATATCAAAATGCCTGAGATCGAAATCGTCATGCGGCATTTCGGAACAGTGATCATTACCGCCACCGTCAATAAAGACGGCAGTTTGTCTGATGTGGTTGTATCCAAACCATTGAGCCCGGGCCTGAATGCGGAAGCCTTGCGGGTGATAAAAGCCATGCCCAGGCTTAATCCTGCCATTTATCATCGCCATCCGGTGAAGACCTATATGAAATTCCCGGTCACCTTTCTGCCGCCCAGCCAGAGCGGGGGGAAATAACCGGCTTGTGGGTGACAATACCAACCAGGGCCAAAAGGCTTGTTGGTGACAATACCAACCAGGGCTAAAGAACTCAAAGGTGGCGCAGAGAACACAAAGAGTGTCAAAGAAATTAAATGGAATATCGAATTTAAACTTTGTGGTCTTTGCGAAACACTTTGCGGCCTTTGCGTGAAAAATAGTCTCACACCAATAGCAAAAAGAGAATATCGCAAAGAACGCAAAGTTTCACCTTGTTCTTTTCAAGCACTAACGTATCAGGGTCAAATTTCCGTTGAGTTGAAAATTTTTAGTGTTCATTCCTGTCGCCGAAATAATGTAGACATATACCCCGGCTTCGGCCTTCTGCCCTTGAAAGGTCCCGTCCCATCCCTTCTGTATATCATCCGATTCAAATACAAGGGTTCCCCAGCGGTCATATACCTTCATGCTGAACTGCCTGAGCTTATCACTAATAACATTATATACCGATACGGATGAAACTTTCCACACATCATTCAGGTTGTCTCCGTTTGGTGAAAAAGCATTGGGAACAAAAAAACTGGTAGGCAACACCGCACAGCTCATGTTGGAGACACTGCTGTCCTGCACAGGTCCGTTTTCTATGGCTATAACCCGGTAACAATAAGCAGTATCAATGTAAAAATAAACCGAATCATCGGTATAGCTTGTATCGGTTCCCGGCAGGATTTCAATAGTTTTAAGCTGCCTGTTTTTGAGCCTGATCTGCACTTTATAATTCTGAACCCCCGGTGCCCAGCCGGTATAGCTGTTCCAGCTGAGGGATACATGATCGTTGCTCACATTTTGCTTCAGCAAAACCGAGGTTCCAGGGTTGCTTTCGGGCCCGGTGTACCCGCATTTATCTATCGTGCGGACTTTGTATGCATAACTGCTGTCCTTTATTTTTACATTGGGATCTGTAAGCATATTGGCCTGTGTAAAAGCATAATTATCAACCCATCCCGAAATTTGCGAATATTTTGCCACCTGGTATCCGAGGAGTCCTTTGTAGGCAGAACTGTCCCATTGTACCTGGATGACATTATTGTTGCGCACCGTTGTATAACGCAGGTTGGGGATTCTGTTGTCTCTTATATATTGATCTTTTAAACAGACAATATTGCTTTTTGACGCCAGACCCAGGGTTTTATTTACTGCCAGAATATAATAGCAATAATCAGCATCGCAAACGACTGAATCTGTATAGGATAAAACACTTGAGTTTACAGAATCCACCCTTTTAAATATGCCATTGGTACCCGCCCTGTATATATAGTACCTATCGGGCAGCCATCCGTTGTAATTGTTCCAGCTGAGCATGTTGGCAGGCTGGGTCGTTTGCACACCGGTAAGGAGCATGGTGCAATGCTCAAAACTTCCATATGAAACATGTCCGCACTTATCGGTCGACTGCATGCTGAAACAATATTCCGATGCACCGGTATTGATGGTGGAATCGTGAAATATAAACACTGTATCCTCCTGTGAAACAATAGAATCCAGCACTATACGATTGCCGGCATCCAGCAGGTTTATAATATAAGAGCCGAAATTGCCGATCCTGTTTTTTTGCCACATAACAATGATGGAATCTTTACCCAGCACAGAAACATAAAGCATATTAGAATTGGGGGGCGTTGTATTCTGTGCAACATTTACCGCGGCTTTGCTTATGGTACCTGTGCAGCCCTGGTTGTCTGTGGCTGTGAGGGTTACTGTGTGCATTCCATAAGAATAATATGTAAAAACAGGGTCCCTGGAAATACTGGTATCATAGGGTGCTGATGCTTCTCCGAAATTCCAGAACCAGTGCACCACAGAATCTGCAGGCTGCGTTAGGTTTATAAAACGAACCGATCCCATTTTGCATATTTCGGAATCTGATACAGAAAAATCTGCCTTGGGCACAGGGTTTACCGTCACCAGGTTTACTTTTACCGTAGAATCAACACAGCCATGTATGGAAGTTTCAATCATTTTAACTGTAAAAAGCCCGGTAGGAAAATGATAATTTACATGCGAACCCGTGGTATCGATCTTTCCCGTATTCTCAAAATCCCAGCGGGCTGAATATCCGTATTTACTTGTATCACTGAAATATACAGTAAGCGGATTGCAGCCCTTCGGTGCGGAATAATTGAACCCTGAAACAGGCATCTCATATACTGCCAGCGTATCGGTAAGGGTATCCACACAGCCATCTGTATCATGAGCAATAATGGATGGATAATAATAGATCACATTGCCGGTATCAATGTTCGGGTCAAAATAATATTTATGCGTTGCTATGGTATTGCTGTCACCCAGGGTACCATCACCATAGTTAAATTCAAAACTTTTTGCATGGGTGGTTAAATTCTGAAACGAGATATCAGCCGCTCCGCATATTTTCTTTTTTGAGGGTATAAATCCGGGGATAGCATTTGGCTGCACATATATCGTATCGCTGTACACTACATATGGGCATTGGTCGTGATTGGTAGCTATCAGTCGGGCAACAAATTTGCCGCCATGGTCATATGTAAATACAGGGTCCTGATGCACAGAATCTTCAAGCCTGCCATCGCTGTAAAAGTCCCATTTCCAACCATCTGCAGGTCTTGATATGGCTTTGAAATGCACCAGCAGCGGTGCACAGCCTCTTGTTACATTATGGGTTATTTTTGCATCAGTAGGTGTACGGTATACTGTTACGGAGTCTGTGAAAAACGCCGGACAGAAAGGATCCACCATAGATTTCAGACGCGGATAATAGGTATACGAATCCAGGTTAGGATTGGGGATCACATAAGTATGAGGAGGCAATGCCGTGGAATCAATCTGACTGTTCACATCGCCGTTTACAAAATAATATTTATTTACATGAATACTTGTATTGGTAAAATGAACGGTTACCGTGTCGCAGCCTGATTGTTTGTCCTGCGTGAACAGCGGCACAGGTCCGGTAATTTTAATGATGCTGTTTCTGGTAACGGGAGGTCCCGGGCATCCCAGGGCATCGAAGGGTATAACCGTCACATTATATGTGTCTTGTGTGAATTTTAAATAGACATGATATACCGTATCCCTATTGTTTACATACAGACTGTCGCCATCACCAAAATACCAGATAAAACTGGTTGCGTTTGTTGATGAAAGGTTATAGAAGGCCGCCGCACCGGGGGCACAATACAGGGTAGGTGTTGTGGTATTAAAATCAGCAATGATGGGTTTATAGCAAAACCCGCCTTCTTCCCACTGATTGGTGCAGGTGGCACCGGGAATGGTTCTTGATCCTGTTAAAATAACTTTATAACAGGTGTCTTTTTTAAATTCTATTTTCACATTGGTTGCGGTGTCTGAAGGAAGGATCACAGATTGCCCTGCCGGAATTACCGTCCATTTAAAACCATGAACACCATTGGTGGTATCTGATATATTTATAAATCGGACAGGGTCTCCCAGGCAGCCCAGGTTCTGAAAAACATCGTAAGGAGAATGATAATAAACCTGGGCCCCGACACATAACTGGTGAAAAGCCGTAAATACCTGATTGCAGACATAATTGCCAACGGTTGTTGTTACATTCATATAAACATTGAAACAACCCGGCCTGGTAAAAACAATTTTTGTTTTGAGCGAATCAGGATTTAAAATAATCACACCATTGGCAGGAGATACCGCCCATTGGTGCGATGGTGGATTGTTGGGGTCGTTCGGGTATTTATGTTCTGATCCGATCCAGGCAACTATCGTATCTGCAGGTTGCAGGCAACCGGCATAGCTTGACAGGAAAACATCCGTAGAATCGCCGATAACCTTGAATATGGCCTTTTTAACCGTATCTGCACTGCAATGGCCATTAGATACTTTAAGATATACATCATAGAGACCCAGAGGAGGTTTGTCATAAATATTTTCAGACCCATTTACGGGCGTTACAATCGTATCGTGAATAGAAGGATTGACCTCATTATGTATAACCCAATCGAATTTATAGAATTTATAGACACCTTCAGGGGGCGTTGGATCCGGAATAATTTTTATCGTTTGGCCGTAACACTGCAACGGAAATATCGGACCAAAATCTGATTTCGGCTGAACAATGGTAATAAATGCAGGTGCGTTTATAGAATCCCTGCAACCATTAGAGCTTATTGCTACCATCGATACGCCAAAAACGCCTTTATAATCGGGTGCATATTTTACATTATAACTATAGGTTGGCCCGATATAATTGTGCCCGGGAATCAGCTTCTTGTCTGAGGAATCAAGAATATACCAGGTATATCGTACACCCGGGGCGCCGGTGGTGTCAGTAGCATTTATAAGATGTACAGTATCACCAACTTTGCACAACTGGTTATCCTGTGAATAGAAGCTGTCGGCAGGGCCAACGATATTGATATATTGCGGATAAACAACCGTAACAGAATCACCACCGATCTCATAATAAGTAAATTGGCCGGGGTATTTTCCTGGTTTCCTGTAGTTTAAAGTCCCGTAAAAAGATGGCGGCAAGCCAGGTGCAGGCGGTACAATAGTGCCATGATCTGCGCCCGGAAACAGGAAACGAAAATTGAAACGGCGTTCGTCTCCGGTATCCCCATAAACATTATAGGGCATCTGTGCACATTCATTTGAAAGCTGAGGGTTGAGAAAAGGATATACATAGCCGATCCTGTGATCGGTATAGCTGCAGCCGTTGCTCACATTAATTTTCAGGGATACATCATACTTCTTTTTAATGTTTGCATAGGTAACCGATGGTGTATTTGCCTGATTGTAAGATGGGATACTGGCACCCGGCAAGGACCAGGTATATCCGGTAACGGTATTGTTATTGGTTCCGGAGTTATAAATATAGGGCGCAAATGTTGCTTTTGTATACGATGGATAAGCCGTAAAATACCCATATATATCCACGGGAACCGAATCATATATTTCCACTGTTTTGCTCAATGTGTTCGGGCAATTGTACTTATTGGTAACATAAAGGGTTATGGGCATAAACCCTGATGAAGGGAAAGTATAATCTGTTGTTTTTGAGGTGTCGCGGGTTCCGTTGATGTACCAGTACCTGCTTTTAATACCGGGCGTATTATCAGTAAATATGACATCGGTATGTACATTGCAAACCAGAAAGCCCGGACTGACCTTCATTTCAGGAGACGGCACCGGATATACGCTAATAAATGTGTCTTTTTCTACAACCGGACAAGCAGATCCCGCTCCGGGCAGCGTTGCAAGTAATTTTACATTATATTTTCCTGTATTGGCAAATGCCTGGGTAATGGTATCATTCCCTTTTATATATCCATTGCCAAAGTCCCATTGAAAAACTGCACCGGATGCCGATGTTGCCCCGGCCACACTGAATTTAACAAGCAGCAAAGGGCAGCCGGCTCTGGTATTTGCTTTAAAATCAATGGAATTGCACTGCCCCTGCGCATTGTTACTGGTAAGCGTTATCAGCAATATACTGAGCCAGAATATACATGGAATGCGATACCTGGGCCTGAACCTCATTTGTTTGGAATATTTATCTGATCAAGGTTATATTCCCATTTAATCTTATAAACCTGTTATCAATTCCTTCCGCATAAACAATGTAAATATATACATCGGCAGGCGCTTTCGTTCCCTTGAAGGTTCCGTCCCAGCCTTTATAAATATCATTTGATTCGAATACCAGCATGCCCCAGCGGTTGTATACTTTTGCACTGAACTGTGTAAGTTTACTGCCAACCACATTGTAGATAGACAAGGATGAAACTTTCCATACATCATTCAGGCTGTCACCGTTCGGCGAAAAGGCATTTGGTACAAAAACCCTTGATGGCAATACGGCACAGCTCAGGTTTGAAATACTGCTGTCCTGTATCGGTCCGTTTTCAACAGCAATCACTCTGTAGCAGTATGCGGTATCAATTTCATTATACACAGAGTCGTCAACATAGGAAGAATCGGTTCCCGGAACTCTGGCAACGTTTTTAAATTTCTTGTTATTTAACTGTACCTGAACCTGGTAATACTGTACTCCCGCCGGCCAGTTGCGATAACTGTTCCAATTCAGGTTTACTTTATCATAGGCTACTTTTGCTTTTATAAGTATGGATGTACCATTATTGCTTACAGGTCCGAGATATCCGCATTTGTCAATGGTACGTACAGTATAGGTATAACTGCTGTCATTGATCAATGCCCGGTTGTCTATATAACTATTAGAACCGGTTGTGGCAAAGTTGGCAACCCATCCCGTATTCGCAGAATATCTGCTAACCTGATAACCTGCAAGACCTTTATAGGTAGAATTATCCCAGATAAGTTTTACAACACTGTTATTGAGCACTGTAGCATAATGCAGATTCATAGGACTGTTATCATGTACATATCTGGCTTTAAGTGTCACAGAATTGCTGTTTGACAAAAACCGGCTGCTGTCGTTTTTTGCTGCTACATAATAACCGTATTTTTCATCGCACAAACTGGTATCTGTCCATGTTAAAATATTGCCACGTACAGAATCAATTTTTTTATAAACGCCTCCGTTTTCAGAACGATATATATAATACCAGCCTGGTGTCCACCCTGAATAGGCTGTCCAGTTCAGGAGATTAGAGGGGCCGGCAAGGGCAGTTCCGGATAATACGACAGAACAATGTACAAAACTTCCGAAAGAAACCTTTACGCATTGGTTTAAAGTTTGAATGCTGAAACAATAGCTTGATGCCGATGTATGGAATGCGGTATCGGTGAACGTGAACATGGTATCGTTTACAGAAGTTACCGTATCTGATTTCATGGGTATGCCATTAGAAATCCAGTTTAGTTTATAAGCGGCAAAATGTTTCAGATTGCTTTTGTTATATACCAGCTTTATGCTATTGGAATCCATTACCGACACATACAGCAGATTGGTGTTTTTCGGTGGGAATGTATCTTCCACAAAAACGGCTCTTTTGGAAATAAAGCTTGTACATCCCTGGTTATCAATAGCTTTAAGAGTTACCGTATGCCAGCCTTTCTGATAAAACCGGAAAGAAGGATTCTTTGCACTGCTCGTGTCAAAAGGCGCGGCAGGATCGTTAAAATTCCAGGACCAGCTTACCACAGAATCAGACGGAACAGTGGTGTTGGTAAATTTCACAGAATCCCGGTAGCAAACATCAGAATCTGAAACAATGAAATCAGCCACAGGAGTTGTATTTGCCACTACAAGATTTACTTTAATGATAGAATCCACACATCCCTGGAGATTATAGGCACGCATTTTAACAGTATATAAACCAGAACCATATACCCAGTCCACATGCTTGCCAAAAGCATCAAAAATGCCATCGTTGTCAAAATCCCATTCGGCCGCATAATCGTTTTTGCTCGTATCCGTAAAACTTACTTTCAACGGGGCACATCCTGTTGGTTTGGAATAGGCAAATCCAGCTACAGGCAGGCGATACACCGTCAAAGTATCGATCAGCGTATCGGAGCATCCACCGGCATTAAATGCAATCATCCGGGGATAAAAATAAGCTGCAATTCCGGTATCATGTCTGGTATCGTAATAGTATTTATGCACGGTGAGATTATTGCTGTCTGTAGGCGAACCGTCACCATAATTGAAGGCATATTTTACTGTATACAAACTGGTATTCCGAAATGAAACAGCCTGCTGTCCGCAAAAAGTCTTCTGAGAAGGAATAAAACCCGGAACTGCATTCGGTGCCACATCAATGGTATCGCTGTACACGGTATATGGACAATGCCCGTGATTTGTAATGATGAGCCTGGCTCTGTATTTGCCAGGTTTTCTGTACACAAAATAAGGATTCTGGTGAATGGAATCATCAATAATACCATCATCATCAAAATCCCATTTCCAGGTGTTGCCCGGTCTTGAAACAGCAAAAAACTGCACTTTAAGCGGGTTACATCCTACTTTTTTATCTGAAGTTACTATGGCATCAATCGGGGTTCTGTATAATTTGATCGTATCTGTAAAATAATCACTTTTACAATTTACCGTATCATCCAATGATGCCAGGGTTGGAATATAAATCACTGAATCCTTGGTGGGGTCATCCAGAATATATTTGAGTGGTGGAATGTTAGGATTTGTTGTCGTATTTGAGCCATAACCATAAATGAAAAAAGGCTTTTTTACATTCTTGCTCGTATTGGTGAAATTAACTGTCAATGAGTCGCATCCCACTTTTTTATCCACGGTAAATAATGGCACCGGCCCGATGATATTTACAGATGTTTTCAGCTTAACAGTGGCATCGCACCCATATTGATTAAGTGCGGTAAGTGATATATTGTATGCCCCTTTGTTAAATCTGAAATAAACATGCGAAACCCTGTTGGTATCATTAACCACTAATGAGTCCCCGTCATCAAAGCGCCAGATATATCCGGAAGCATAAGCATAGTTCTGGGTTGTATTGACAAAAGTTGCACTTGCCGGTGCACAATAAAGTGTCGGGGTTGGTGAATAGAATCCGGGTTTGGGCAGGTGAAAACACTGATAAGACGTATCAATATCCGAACAGGTGGTACCATTTATCGTTCGGGAGCCCTGGAGAATAACATAATAGCAGGTATCTTTTTTAAATACGATCCTTGGGTTTGTGGCAGTATCAGAAGGGAGGATCACAGCATCACTAGCAGGTACAACATGCCATTTATACCCATAATCGCCTTTTTGGGAATAATTGGTAACATCTACAGTATCGCCGGGACATTTGAGCAGCCCTACACCGAAACTGAGTGCTGGTCCCACACATACAGACACGCCTGCTCCACCTGAAGGCGGAAAAACCTTTGTACATGTATCCGTATCATTTACAACGGTTCTGATGGTAACATACATGGGATAACAGCCATCATGCGTGAAGGTAACTCTGGTAGAGGGTGAGTCAGGATTTGCGAATTTCACAAAAGCACCTAAACCTGAATTCGGATCTAAATACCAATGATAAAAAGTTTTGCTGCCTATAGGGAAAATTTCCTGCCGCCCTATGCTTATCGTGGTTGAAAAATCAGGGTTCAGACATCCGGCACTTGCCCCCACTTTTACAGTTTTTACCAGATCTCCGATAACATTAAAAAATCCTTTTTTGAAGGTATCAGAACTGCAATGCCCGTTTGATACGGACATATAAACATCAAAGGTACCGAGACTATCGGCACTGTATGTAAAATTTGCCGCAATACCGGAGTCGGGCGGACTGATAGAGGCCTGATTATAAACCTTCCACTTATATTTATAATTAAAAGTTGTCCCTTCGGGAGGTGTTACTTTTGATAAAAGACTCACAGAGGACCCGATGCAATAGTATGGATTTTTCAGGCTATCAAAATCCGCTTTGGGTTTGGCAGATATAATAAAATTGGGCGTATTCACCGAATCTATACACCCATTAGGGCTCTTTGCAATAAGCTCTACACCAAATTTTCCTACTTTACCCGGAATGTAAAAAGTATCATAATTATAGGTAGGGCCTATTTTATTATTGGTTTTGAGGAGCTTTTTATCTGTAGAATCAAAAATAAGCCATGTGTACTGCACATTTGATGAATTGGTAGTATCGGATAAATTTGTAAAATGCACAGTATCATACGGGTTGCATATCTGATTGTCGTCTGATGAAAAACCAACCCGGGGCCCTAAAGCGGTTACAAAATTATGATAGGACACTGAAATGGGACAACCAAGGCCCGGACTGTAATAATAACTTATGCTTGCATCATAGGTTCCCCCGGCATTATAGTCCAGGTATCCATATGTGGGAGGTCCCATAGTAGGAAGGGGTGTAAAGTTGCCATTCGGGAAATTGAAATTGTAGCCGACCCGTTTGCCATCTGAAACATCTGTATACACATAATACCCTGTGGCACAAACTTTTTGAAATAAGGGTGTTAAAAAAGGGCTTACAAATCCTTTTCGCAGAATGGTATAGGTACAGCCCGTACTTGAAGTGATTGTAAGGGATACATCGTATTTTTTGGTGATATCCGGATATGAAATATTCGGAGGAAATTCCTTGTTGGATGAAGAGGGACTGCCGCCCGGAAATGCCCATTTATAACTGGTAATGGTTGCTCCCTGAGTACTTCCGACACCCGGCGTAAATGTACCTACAGTACCTGACTTTGACACTGTAAAAGAGGCACAGATATCTACCGGAATAGAATCAAGCAGATGCAGCGTGTCATAAGTAAAACCGGGACATCCATATTTGTTTTTAGTACTGAGACTTATCACATAATCTCCTGTTGTCTGAAAACTGTCTGTAAAATTTTTCGCTGTATCGCTCACCCCATTTATGATCCAGTTCCGGCTCACAACATCAGGGGTAATATCAGTAAAGATTATTTTTTTGTTTTTAATAAAATTACAATCTGTAAAACCCGTACTTATCTTCATGGTAGGAGCTACATACGGCAGCACCGTAATATAGGTGTCTTTTTGAACTACAGGGCATGGTGTATTGGAACCGGATAATGTTGCCTGCATTTTGATTGTATACTGCCCCGGTGCAGAAAATGCTTCGGTAAAGGTATCCATCCCTTTTCCAAAGCCATTGCCAAAATCCCATTCAAATTTGGTACCTGCAGCCGATGAGGTTCCGGTTGCATTAAATTTGACAATAAGCAAAGGGCAGCTCTTGGTTTTGCCTGTGGTTGTAAAATTAATCCCGCTGCATTGTGCATCAGCTTTTTCTGTGCATAAACCTGTTAAACACCATATGGCCCATAATGCGAAAAATATGCTATATTTATGTTTTAACATAGTTTATTCCGGGGGATGAATATTATTAAAGTTTCAAACGTAAAATATTAACAGATACATTTACAAAACAATTCTCTGCCTTAAATCATTACACAAACTTTCTTGTGTAATCTGAACCATCTGCTTTCCCGTTTCGCCGCTGCTGTCAAAATCGCATACAACTACCAGTTATTGATAGCACAAAAACGGGAAACTTAATTTTTACCTTCACTAAATCTGCTTTAATTATTACCTATACCCTTATGAGCGGATTTAATCCTGTAAAGATAGTAATAATTTCTTAATATGCCAATCGGACGGAATAAATGAAAGAATTATTTTTGTTTTTTTATGCCGTTTGAGGCTTTAACCGTAACTTTGTATTTAGAATGGTTCTAAATAATGACGAGGGATTTATAACGCTTGACAAACTGAAAGCCGGTGGCAAAGCCGTTATTATGGAGATCCTCGATACTAATATTTCAATCAAACTCATTGAAATGGGATGTCTTCCCGGAGAAAAGGTATTGGTGCGCATGACCGCCATCGGCAAAGACCCGATCGCCATTGAAGTTTCAGGAAATCTTATTGCCCTTCGGAGATCTGAAGCCCGGTCCATCCGTGTAAAGGAGGTTGAAAATTGAGCCGGAAACTACATATCGCCCTCATCGGAAATCCGAATACAGGAAAATCCACCCTGTTTAATGCGCTTACCGGACTTAAACAAAAGGTCGGGAATTTTCCGGGTGTCACCATTGAAAAAAGCACCGGCTTTTTTGAAATGGAAGACGGAACTGTGGCCGAATTGACAGACCTTCCGGGCTCTTACAGCCTGTTCCCAAAATCACTGGATGAAACCATCCCATTCAAAGTTTTGATGGATCCTGCCCACCCCCAGCGGCCTGATCTGGTACTTTTTATTGCGGATGCTTCCAACCTTAAAAGAAACCTGGTCCTCCTCACCCAGCTTATTGATCTCAAAGTGCCTATTATACTGGCATTGAATATGATAGACCAGGCCATAGCCAAAGGTGTTATCATAGATATTGCATGCATGGAAGAAAAGCTGGGTCTGCCAATTGTGCCCATAAGTGCACGGAAAAATATAGGCATCGACAAACTGATGCACCAGATATCACTTGGCGGAAAAATATCAACACAATCATTTACTTTTGACGGCCAGACTGAAATTGAAGATCTTACGCAGCTGCAAAATTCATTGGGGGTATCCACAAGGTATAATGCGCTGCTCCATCTGCATCATGGTTTTACAAACAAGACCACAAAGCCGGAACATAAAATTGCGCTCGATAAATTTAAAAGCAACAACCTGTTCGATTCCGGAACCAGGCAGAGAGATGATCTGCTCAACCGGTACAAACGCATTACAGCCATATTATCTGGCTGCATCACCGAAGCCGATACCTCGGCATTCAAGAGAAGGCAGGAAAAAATAGATGCCATACTTACGCATAAATTCTGGGGGTATATCATCTTTTTCGCAGTGCTTTTTTTGATTTTTCAATCGCTTTTCAGCCTGGCAGATTATCCCATGAAAGCCATCGTAGCAAGTTTCAACTGGCTGTCAGATAAACTGGAACAGGCTATTCCCGGCGGGGCCCTTAATGACCTGGTAAGCAATGGCATACTTCCCGGTTTGAGCGGCATCCTTGTCTTTATTCCCCAGATCGCTTTTCTATCAATGTTTATTGCCATTATGGAAGATACCGGATACCTGGCCAGGGTGGCATTTATCATGGACCGCACCATGCGTCGCTTCGGGCTCAATGGCAAGTCGGTCGTTCCCCTTATCAGTGGTACAGCATGTGCGGTACCGGCCATCATGGCTACCCGGAATATTGAAAATAAAAAATCAAGGCTGATCACCATACTTGTCACACCGCTCATGAGCTGCTCGGCGCGCTTGCCGGTCTATATATTACTTGTTGGGCTGGCGGTGCCATCCAAAACCGTTTTCGGCATTTTCAACCTCCAGGGCCTGGCCCTTATGGGCTTGTATGTACTTGGTTTTGTGGCCGCTATCGCCGCTGCTACCATTTTTAAAATACTTATTAAAAGCAAAATAAAACAATATTTTATTCTTGAATTGCCGGTATACAGGCTTCCCAATCTGAACACTGTTGGCATTACCGTTGTAAATAAAGTAAAAGCATTCCTGTTCCAGGCAGGCAAGATCATTGTCTCCATTTCTATCATCCTCTGGTTTCTCGCATCGTACGGCCCTCCCGGTGCTTTCAAAAAAGTGGAAGACAAATATGCAGCCATCAAACCTGCAAATGACGCGCAGAAACAGTCGCTGGCACTCAGTGAAAAAACAGATAAACTCCAGAGCTCCTTTGCAGGAGAGCTTGGCAAAGCCATAGAACCTGTGATTCGCCCCCTTGGCTTCGACTGGAAAATAGGAATAGCCTTAATAACCTCATTTGCAGCCCGTGAAGTCTTTGTTGGTACTATTTCCACCTTATACGGCCTGGAAGGTGAAGGCTCAGATTTCAACCAGCTCCGAACCAATATGATGAAATCGAGAGACCCGGTATCGCATCAGAAAACATACTCGTTTGCCACCATTTTTTCGCTGCTCATTTTTTATGCATTTGCCATGCAATGTATGAGCACCCTGGCCGTAACATTCAAAGAAACCGGATCCATAAAATGGACCCTGGTTCAGCTGTTTTATATGACCGGGGCAGCCTATGTGTTCAGCCTGCTTATATATCAGTTGCTGCCGGCAGGTACTCATTTATTCTGATTAGTTTTTACGAAATTTGTACCAGTGATCACAAGCACCAATATAAAAGAAGATAAAACCTTATACGCGGCACTCGACCGGTTTCTGCCGGCGGGCACGTCCGCTTTATTTCCACAACTTCTTGAAGGTCATTCTGTTCTGATAAAACTGAAACCTTCACGCAAAAGCAAGTTCGGGGATTACAGGCCGCTGAAAAATCACAGGTTTCAGCACCAGATCACCATAAACAACGACCTGAACCCTTATGCATTCCTGGTGACCCTGCTGCATGAGATTGCACACATGTATGTGTATGAACAATACAGGAACCGTGCAAAACCGCATGGCAACGAATGGAAAAATATTTATGCTGAAATCCTGGAACCCTTTATTAATCCGGATTATCTGCCCCTTGATGTTTATAAAAGCCTGCGGGAACATATCAGCGGACCGACCGCCTCAAGCTGTTCTGATTATGATTTGTTCCAGGCATTAAAAAAATACAACCCGGAAAGCAACGCACTTATCGTTCTGGAATCATTGCCCATGGGCAGTCATTTCAAATGGCGCAACGGCAAGGTTTTCCTTAAGGAGTCGAAACTCCGTAAAAGGTACAAATGCACTGAGTTGAACTCCAAACGTATCTGGTTTTTTCATCCGATGGCTGAAATAGAAAAAATTGATTAATACCAGCGGAACCCATCAGCATCCTTTCAGAATTCCTAAAAATACAACGGGCAAAATCTATTTGCCTGTGAAGATGGTTTATTTGCTCTTATTGTCTGTTCCCTTTCTGAATACTGCGACTGTAAAGGCACAGGGCGGCAGCAAAATCGATATCCTGCATGCCAACAACCTGCATGCCGAACGCAAAAACGGCGAAGACATTCAAAGACTGAAAGGGAGTGTCGTATTCAAGCAGAATGAGGTGACCATGCATTGCGACAGTGCCATATTATATTCGGTAAGAAATGCCGTGGAAGCCTATGGCCATATAGATATCAACCAGAACGATACGCTGCATATCTATGGGGAACTTCTCAACTATGACGGCCAGACCAAATATGCCATTATGCGGCAGCATGTAAGAATGACCGACAGGCAAATGACCCTTACTACCGATAGGCTCGATTATGATTTTGCCAACAAAGAAGCGCTGTACACGACAGGAGGAAATATTGTGGATGAACAGAACAAACTTACCAGTGTTATCGGGTATTATTTTTCGGAAACACGCAATATGTTTTTCAAGAAAAATGTGGTGCTGGTAAACCCGAAATTCGTGATGAAATGCGATACCCTCCAGTACAATATCATTTCCCATAAATCCATTTTCCACGGGCCCACAACCATCAAAGGTGAAAAGGATTTTATCTACTGCGAAAGCGGCTGGTATAATACGGTGACCAACAAGGCAAAATTCGGCAGGAATGCATATCTGGAAACAGACAAACAACTGCTCTATGGTGATAGTATGTTCTACGACCGGAAAAACGGTTTCGGCAGGGCGCTATATAATGTAAGACTGATAGATACAACTGAAAAACTGATCGTTACCGGGCAATATGCCGAGCACTACGGCAGCATTAAAAAGACCTTTATCACCGACCAGGTTTTTGTAACCAAAGGCCTGAAAAAAGATTCGATATTTATGACGGCAGATACCATCTGGGCCATGTACGACAGCACGGGAAAGTACAGGATCATCAAAGGCTATTACCACGCGAAAGTATATAACAAAGGGTTCCAGGCTTCAGCCGATTCTATGGTGTATTCGGCAGTAGATTCTACCCTCGATATGCGCACCAGACCGGTGATGTGGTTCGATAACAACCAGGCGTCGGGAAAAAGAATTCTGATCCATACCATCCATAACAAAATAGACAAAGTATATATTTATCAGGATGCATTCCTTGCCAGCCAGGAAGACAGTGTGCGCTACAGCCAGATCAAAGGCCGGAACATGACAGGCTACTTTTCAATGAATGAATTGTACCGCATAGATGTGGATGGAAATTCGGAGAGCATGTATTATGTGCGCGATGAAAAAAAGGCATATATCGGGATGAACAAAATAGTATCGAGCGATATAGTGATCCATGTGAAAAACCGGAAAATAACCCGAATCAATTTTATCAGGGACCCGGATGCCAATATGATCCCCATGAAAGATGTAAACCCTTATGAAGCAAGGCTTCCCGGCTTTGCATGGTATGGGAAAGACAGGCCAGATTCAAAGGAGGATCTGCTGCGTCCATTTGAGAAAATAAAGATAAAGGCAGGGTCTGAAATTTTCGGGGAATGAAGGTATAGAGATAACTTTGACAACTTTCAAAAGATAACTTTGACAACTTTCAAAAAGTTGTCAAAGTTGCAAAAGCTATTTCGCAGGCTTCTCTTCATAAGAACGAATGATATCGTTCTCTACTTCAAACATATATCCCGGCTGTAACGTGGAAATATAATTCCGTATTTCTATCAGGGATGGATAGCCCTTTTCACCTGTAAACAGCCTTGCATCCGGAATGAGGATAACATGCCTGAATTTCGTTGTTAATATCTCTTTTATTTCCTTTTTGATGGAGAGCTCATTCAATCCTTTTTCAAGATTTTCATGGGTGTCCAGCCAGAACAAAGCCGGGTATCGGATAACCTTCTGCAGCAATGCCAGCTGTTCGCTGCTTTCGCCTTTGATGAGCTCCACATTTTCCAGAGCGTAAAATTTCTCTTTGGCATTGAGATACATGTCGATATTGAGTTCTATGGTGAAGATCTTCTTAAAATCATCCTGAAGCGCCCAGGGCATTGCACCAAGTCCTGTACCGGCTTCAACCAGGGTATCCATCCCATATTCAATAGCATAGGATTTTAACAGCTCTTCTTTAAACTCATGTGGGGGCGGATAGGGCATACCCGCTTTGCGCCATTTACGGATCACAGCATCATTATGATACTTCCGCACGATCTGGCGATAGCGTTTCTTTATTTTCTCAATAAGTGTGGCGAAGTATTTTTTCAACCCAGTGCTCTTAAATCTCTTTCCAGCTACAATTTGTCAGCTGAGCTGACAAATTTAATCATTCGTTGTTATAAGATGTACAATCGTGAATGGAGCCTGGTTAAGTTTCTATTAACAATAACAGCATAAATGAGTAAACAAACCGCAAAGAACGCTAAGTTACCGCGGGGACAAAATTAAGGACACGAGAAGTAAATTGATTATCGCTTTGCAATCATAAACATTATCTCTTTCCGGCAAGGCCTCCCAGACTTTGAGATACCTTTTTATGTTTTGCGGTTCGTTTTAATGAACCATTTATCATAAAATTGTTTCCGGGGAAACATACCCACCATTATTTCTAACTTTGCAAGAGATATTCATATACTAATTCCTCTAACAGCATGACAAAAAAAATAAAAAGCCTGAAAGCGCACCGTGCCCCCATCGCATCATTTGAAAAAGAACAGTCAGCCCCCTATTATCTTTACCAGGTAAAAGAATATAACGAATCAGGACTTCTTACCCATGAGACTGAATATAAGCCCAACGGGCTCAAGGAGATGGAGGTAATATATGAATATGATCCGCAGCTGCACATGCTGAACAAGCAAACCTATTATCCGCTGGAAGAAACGCTTGAAAAACTGGTATATGTATATGATGATGAGGGAAGAAAGATAAAGGAAGAAAATTATTTCGGAGAAGATCTCTTTGAAATTCTGCGCTATACTTATGATGAAAAAGGCAATATTACCAGCCAGGTGCGTACCGATGATGAGGGATTTGAAATGGAGAAACAGATCAGTGAATTTGATGATAATGGGCGGATTGTAAAACAGACCTATTTTACAAATGAAGAAAATGACCGGATTATAGAATACAGCTATAACGACCTGGGCCTCTGCACCCGCGAAATGCATCAGTACCCGGCCAAAGGAACCAAAGAAACCGTTGAAAATTCATTCAATGAACTGGGAAAACGAACAACTTCTATTACAAAAGATGAAGATGGCAATATTATCGGGTATATGGAAGTGGAATATGACGATAAAATGAACCCTACCAGGCTTATAAACGAAACATCTGGATTTTATAACAGCAAAACCATCAATGAAATGGAATATGATGAACATGGCTGGAACATTGATAATGAATACTTTGATGTACTCAATAATTTCCTGATGTCGAAAGACCGTTATGAATATGATGCGGACGGCAATATAGCCATACACGAGATATTTGAAACAAACCCCATGGCAGGCCTTAAAAAGACCCATTACCGCCTGAAAATGGAATATGATTTTTTTGAGGAATAATTTTTCCTGAAAAAAGCCTTAACTTTACCAACCTATTGGCATTCTTCAGCGTCTAATGTGTGAAAGAATGTAAAAAAGATTTGAAATACAGCTGATTTCAGCATGAGTACAAACAAACAGCTTCCGGAAAAGGACCTTATAAGGGGATGCCTCAGGCAGGACCGCCGTTGCCAGAAACTGCTGTTTGAAAAATATTCTCAGGATATGATGGCGATCTGTATGCGGTATTCGCGCGACAATGATGATGCAAAGGATATATTACAGGACGCTTTTATTAAAGTCTTTGCAAAATTTGAATTGTTTACCGGTGATGGCACCATAAAAGGATGGATACAAAGCATTGTTATTCATACGGCTATAGACCATTATCGCAAACAGCACCGGGAAGCAAGGAACATTGTATCTGAAGATGAATACCGGGAAACCGGTGAAAATGCTGAAATAGAAGCCGATATGGCAGCAGATGAGATTGTGAAAATTATCCAGACCCTGCCACATCTGCAACGCACTGTTTTCAACCTTTTTGCCATTGAAGGATATTCACACAAAGAAATCGCAGAAGAACTTACCATTACAGAAGGCACTTCAAAATGGCATCTGTGTGAAGCAAGAAAAACCTTAAAGCTCATTCTTTCACCTGTTTATGATCAAAGAATAAAAGAGTATGCAGCTTAAAAGTATCGACAAATACATCAAAGAAAAGGTGCAGGGCTACAAACCTGAGATAGAGGAAGACCTCTGGAGCAGGATTGAGGAAAAACTGCCTGCCGCAAGGGTACCCAATGCCAGAGGTTCATGGCTGCTTACAGCAGCTGCAATCATAGCAATAGCGGTGCTTACACCATTCACTATTAAATTTTATAACCTCACAGGAAGGACTCAGGAAATCGCCCTGAAAAAAGCGAAAGGGGGTAGTAAACCTGGCAATAAAGCTACTATCGGGAATACCGGCATTGCAAGTGCTTCAATTGTTCCCGCGCCAATAAATAGTCCGGTTCTTAAAAACAGCTATTCGTCTGTTCCCAGCAAAAATTATATTAAGAATCCGCATGGAATTCATGCAGCATTTGCCATCGCGAATACAGCGGAAAACGCAGGCAGCGGAATTCAACCTGTATCAGAATTCAATGAAAATGTTGCCAATAAGAACCTTGTTGCAACTACCATTGCCAAACAAAAGGTTATCAATGAATTGATGTCGAATATATTCCCTGAAAATGCGGTGATTGCAGAAAATGCAAACACTGATTTAAGCAATGAAACCGACACAAGATATCCTGACCTTAAAAGTGGACACCCTATTCGTGAACAAAAATGGAACAACTGGCAAAGTATATTTTATCCATTCTGGAAAAACCCGGCTTATACAGGATCTGAAGGAAGGTTGAATATATCAGGAGATGTAAAAACAGATAATCTATCAGAACCTGTTTCGCAATACACTTATACCAATACCGGGATTGAAGGATTTATCCCAGGTATCGGACTTGGTATCGGCCTCTTTCGCCTGAGTGAACTTTCACCTTTCTCCTTGCAGAATACCTATGGACTGGCACTTTCTAAAACAGTTTTAAGAATGGGTTCAACATCTATAAAAATTGGTGCTTCAGGAACTTCCATAAATAACAATATCTTTTTAAACCAGCTCAGCTATTCTGATCAGATCAATCCTAAATACGGATTTATCAATCCAACCAGCGAAAAAAATATTGCAGGCACCACGCATGCTTATGGCGCAAATGCCGGAATATGGGTTAGCAATCCACATATAATGGCAGGTTTTGACATCACAAATATCAACCAGCCCAAACCGGGTTTTGGTACAGATGCTACTCCGCTGCCAAGAGAATACCGTGGCACCTTTGGATACAGGTTTGCGGTAAATTCTGATTTCCAGTTTATGCCGATGGTTATCATGACAAGAGAAAATAAAGTTAACCAGGCCAATGCCATGCTGACTGCCGTTTACAAAGAAAAATTCATGTTCTCAGTTGCCTATCAGGCTATTGACCCGACAACAGGATGGGGAAACCCTTATGTTTACGGTGCGGCAACCATTGCTAAAAAAATTCGTGTATTTGCATCTTATGGAACTGATATTCAATTGGCGCAGATGGGATTGAATGAGACTTTTGTGCATGTGGGATTAAAATACCAGATCATCAGGTGAGCCGAAAGCGATTATATATCATATTAATGATGTTGGGTTTATCCGCAACTATTGCTTGTACCAAATCTGACATGTCCGTACCGGCCAATGCCCCTACTTTATATGTACCAACCGCATTTACGCCCAATGGTGACGGGGTTAATGATTATTTTATTGTGGTGTCATCAGCACCGCTTAGCTATTATAATATTACCATCTATGACAATAATAATATTGCCGTGTACCAGGGCAATGACATCAAAAAAGGATGGGACGGTAAATTTCAAGGTGCGCCTGAACCTGTAGGAAGTTATCTCTGGGTTATCAATTATCAGGCTGAAGGAACCGCAGTAGCCAGAATGAGCGGTTGGGTGGAATTGATCCGATAAAGCTTTTTGCTACAGATTAATTTTCTTTCCCATGATGATCAGGTCTCTGCTGATACCATCAAGAACAGCTACACCCGGCAGATGTGCCCATGATTCGAATCCGAATTTTGTAAACAGATTTATACTGGGCGTATTATGCCCGAAAATAAAACCAAGCAGGTTATAAATTTCGAATTGCGGGCAGTCGTTAATGGCTTTTTCCAGGAGTTTTTTACCAAGCCCTTTTCCCTGTGAATCTTTTGTGATATAGATACTTATCTCGGCAGTATGCCTGTAGGCAGGTCGCCCGTAAAATGACTGAAAACTTGCCCAGGCAATGATCATTCCATTTTCTTCAACCACCCACAGCGGACGGGTTTCGGAGTTGTGCGCTTCAAACCATGACATTTTGCTTTGTACACTTACAGGTTCCAGGTCTGCTGTTACCATGCGCCCGGCTATGGTTTCATTGTAAATGGAAACAATGGCCGGAAGGTCTTTGATGGCAGCGTTTCGAATATGATATTTTTCCATTAGCTAAGAAATTGAGAATAGAGGTTTGTAAATCAAGAACTTTTGAATGTTGAGGCTTTGGAATTCCTGCCAAATTGACGGCATTTTAAACCAATTTCAAATTTCAAATCACAAATCACATTTTTCAATCCTCATCTCCATAGATTTCAGCGATAAGGCTTTTGTATTTTTCTTCTATTACCTTCCTTTTCAATTTTAAGGTCGGTGTTATTTCCCCGGTGTCCACGGTCCATTCATCAGGTACGAGTACAAATTTTTTCACCTTTTCCACTTCACTGAATTTCTTATTGAATTCATCCCTTAATTCTGCAAATTTTTTTACTACAGGTGGCGATTTCAGCATTTCTTCCTTGGTCTGGAATGCCAGGCCCTGCTGCTCGCACCATGCTGATAATGTAGGTATTGCAGGTACTATCAATGCAGAAACCGTTTTCTTATTCTCTCCGATGACCATGATATGATCGATCAGAAAAGATTCTTTAAAATAATTTTCAATCACCTGTGGGGCAATATATTTACCTCCTGAAGTTTTAAACAATTCTTTCTTACGGTCGGTGATTTTCAAAAATCCGCCATTTACCCATTGTCCTATGTCACCGGTATGCAGCCAGCCATCTTTATCGATCACAGTTGCGGTAAGTTCAGGTTGCTTATAATAGCCTAACATCACGTTCGGGCCTTTTACACATATTTCTCCGTCTGCATCAATTTTTACATCCATACCCGGCAGTGGAGGCCCCACGGTACCGATCATGCATTTGCCTTTCTTAAAATCATTTACAGCAATAGCCGGTGATGCCTCGGTAAGCCCGTATCCTTCGCGGACTTTAATGCCTGCCGTATTAAATATTCGGGCAAGCCTTGGCTGTAAGGCTGCTGCACCACTCACGATACCGATAATTTCGCCCCCAAGAGCATCTTTCCATTTGCTGAAGACAAGTTTTCGTGCTACAGCAAGCTGTATTTCATACAGTGGATTCTGAAAAGTATCCACTTTATAATTATCGGTCAGCCGCATGCTCCAGTCGAACATTGCTTTTTTTATTCCGGTTAGATCTGCCCCTTTGTTCACGATCTTTTCATACATTTTTTCAAGCAGACGGGGTACGGTGGTAAAGAAATGTGGTTTCACATCCAGAAGGCTATCCACAAGGTTTTCAACGCGTTCGGCATAATAAACAGATACACCCACATAAAAAAACAGGTAGCACACCATCCTTTCAAAAACATGGCAAAGCGGAAGCGAACTCACGATGCGCATATCAGGGGTAACGGGCAATACATGAGACCCTGCTTTTACATTGCTCTCAATATTATGATGGCTCAGCATGACACCTTTTGGAGTCCCGGTAGTGCCGGAAGTATATATTATAGTCGCCAGGTCATCCGGAAGTATGCTTTGTTTTATTTTGTCAATTTCAGCTTTATGAGGTTCTGCATCCAGAAGCATTTCGGTCCAGTTTGGTGCACCGGCCACTTCATTAAAAGTAAATATCCGCTCCAGAGAAGGAATTTCATCCTTTATGGCCAAAATCTTTTCATACAATGACTTATCGCCCACAAAAGCAAGTTTTACCCCGGCATCATTAAATATATACCTGTAATCATCAATGCTGATATTGGGATAGATGGGTACATTGATCGCCCCTATGGCCATCATGCCTACATCCACCATGTTCCATGCCGGACGGTTGGTTGCAATCAATGCGATTTTATCACCCGGCCTTATACCATAAGCATATAAGCCGTTGCTGAAAGCATTGCATTTGTCGACAACCTCGCGGGTGGAATAACCTACCCATTTGCCATCAAGCTTCTCAGCCAGGCTCAGTGCAAGTGGATGATGTTCCAGCTGATATTCAAAAACGTCAAAAAGTCTTCTAAATTCCATGAATATTTACCCCCTCCCGTAAAAAAGCGCTAAAATAATTATTTATACCCGAAAATGGTTCGGAGTTTCAATGTTAACAAAATAAACTAATTTCGATTGCGTTTCATTGGAATAAAAAACTAAATCCGGCAAAGAAGGTGATCAGAAAGGTTTGTTTTTCTTTAATTTTTTGTGTAACCGCTGTTTATTCAGCTTACGCACAGGATAGTATCGTGGCAAAGCTCAACCAGCAGCTGGAAGCAAAAAACTATAAGGCCCTCATGGCAATTACGGCTTCAAAAGCATCAGATTATCCGGCTGAAGCCCTGTATGATATCGGCATGGCATGGTTCATGAAAAACGATGATGACAATTGCATCAGTTTTATGAATATGGCTATTAATAAGGACCCGCGTATGGCAAAAGCCTTCTATTACAAAGCATTATCATTAAGCTTTATAGAAAAATACCTGCAGGCCATAGAAGCATATAAGCAAGCTATTGCCCTGGAACCTGCCAATAGTGAATATTATGCCTCGCTGGGTGATGTATATTTCAAAATAGAAGAATACGGAGAGGCGCTTAAACAATACCAGGCGGCCATTGCGCAAAAACAACCTTCAGACAGGGCTTATACCATGATTCCACAGGTATATGCCGCACAAAACCAGATGGATAAAGCCCTGGCAGCCTTTTATGTTGCCCTGGATAATATCCCTCAGAGTTCTGATTATTATAAAGTTGCCTTGTATAATATCGGCCTGCTCGAAATTATGAATACGCATTATGACAAAGCAGAACAGGTACTGAAAACCTATATCAGGCTATCCCGGCTTGACTACCGCGCCCACCCTTTGCTGATGCAGGTTTATTATGAAAAAAAGGAATATGACAGCGCCTCCCCAATACGTGATACCCTCTACAAAGCCTATGCAAAAGGACGCCTGAAAAAATCACTTAAAGACAGGTTCTGTTACGACCAGTTTAAATGGAAAGATAAAAATGTGGAAGCCTACGAAAAATTTGAAACGCCCAGATACAAAGGAAATGCAAAGCTTGTATTTGATGTATTTGATAAAGACGGGAATATTGAACGCACCATACAGACCGAATATGACCCCTTGCTGGTAGAACTGGGTACGGAAATGAAATATGAACTGGGGGAATCTATTGGCGATAAGGAAGAAATATTTGCAAAACAATTTGGCGATAAAATCAATTATGATGCGCT
>Ga0364866_10319_pt1 | contig 33087 bp, 36 predicted proteins | sample ExccelAu500001D3_3_FD_206913 | JGI IMG/M metagenome (GOLD analysis project Ga0364866, IMG submission 206913) | Enriched cells from Trout Bog Lake Hypolimnion, Wisconsin, USA - BchlTB.Aug13.5000.01.D3 | ecosystem: Environmental > Aquatic > Freshwater > Lake > Hypolimnion/Profundal zone | place...
TGACTTCGCTTTTGGGCCAAGAGCATGTCATGTCCGGTCGGTTGTCGTCCGTTTGGCAGGCCGCGGCAGGCGTCCCCGCCCTCATCGTCTCTGTTTTAGCAGGCAGGGTTGCCAAGTACTGCACCTCGCAACAGGCGTTCCTTATGGCAGGAGGGATCGGTCTAGCCGTCACGCTCTTTTGCCTCTGGCGGCCGAAGGCGGTATTCGACGCTGCCGAAACCGCACCAATCGTTAAGGGCCGATTCATCGACGATGTCGTTCGTCTCCTCAGGACCCCAGCACTCTATCCGGTAGTAATCCTTCTTTTCCTGTGGAACTTCACTCCAGGGGTCGGTACCCCGATTCAGTTTTATCTGACCGATACCCTTCATGGAGATGCAACCGACTACGGAAACTTCAACGCGATTTTCAACGGTTGCTTTATCCCAAGTTTCCTTCTTTACGGATATCTGTGTACGAAGGTGAAATACCGGCCCTTGCTTTGGGTTTGTACCGTGATCGCCGTCCCTCAGATCCTTCCCCTGCTAATGGTCCATAGCTCAAATTCGGCGATGATCGCGGCAGTGCCGATGGGGTTGATGGGTGGCCCCGCGACGGCCGCCTTCTTCGATTTGCTTATCCGGGCTTGCCCTGCCGGCTTGCAGGGTACAGCAATGATGCTCGGATCCAGCGCATGGGTCCTTTCGGCCGAATTAGGAAACGTGGCAGGATCGAAAATATACGATCACTACAAGAGCTTCGCGCCGTGCGCGTGGGCTACCTTCTTCGTCTATGCTTGCCTGCTTCCGGTGCTTTATTTCGTTCCAAAGTATCTGACGGAATCCAGGGACGGCGAAGTCATGGCCGAAGCGGCCTAAAGAGCACAAGCAAACTAGGCTGCCCGGGCATCGACTGATGACCGGGCAGTTTTTCGAGGATCAATACGCTTTGCCGAAAACGACTCGCTGCTTGCTCGGTTTTCCGGTGTAGACGCAAACTCCGGGCTCCAGGTCGGACGGATCGAGCGGAGTCAAAGGTATGCACCGAATCGTGGCCTTTGTCTTGTCGGCGATTGCTTGTTCCGTTTCCGGCGTGCCGTCCCAATGAGCGACGATGAACCCAGCGCCCCCTTCCGCGGCAAAGGCAGCCTCAAACTGCTCCCAAGTATCCACACGCCTCGTGTTTTCTTCACGGAACGCGAGAGCCTTTTCCCAGATCGCTTGCTGGATTTCCGTCATCAAGCTTACGCACTTAGCGACGACTTCACCGGTCGGAACTGCGACTTTCTCTCCGGAGTCGCGCCTTGAAACCATCAAAGCTCCTGCATCGAGATCTCGCGGTCCTACTTCGATGCGAACCGGAACGCCTCGCATCTCCCAGTAGTTGTATTTGAAACCTGGGCTCTCCTTTTCGCGCTTATCGACCTTGACTCGAATACCCAATGCCTTAAGCTCGGCGGCAAGCTGATCGCTCGCTCCAAAGGTCTTCGCTCTCGTCTCTTCGTCTCGCCCCATCGGAACGATAACCACCTGAATAGGCGCAAGCTTCGGAGGGCATACCAGCCCCTTATCGTCGGAGTGGACCATGATCAGCGTTCCGACCAGCCTGGTCGACACGCCCCAAGACGTGGCGTAGACGTATTTCAAAGTGTTGTCGCGATCGACAAACTGGGTGCCAAACGCCTTCGCGAAATTCTGCCCAAGGTGGTGAGACGTTCCCGCTTGAATCACACGAAGGTCCTGAGTTAGGGCTTCGATGCAGTAGGAATGATCCGCGCCGGGAAAAGTCTCGTTCTTACTCTTAACTCCCCTCAGAACGGGAACAGCCATCCAGTCTTCGGCAAAGCGAACATAGCACTCGTTGAGGATCGTCAGAGCCTCTGCTTCCGCCTCATCATAGGTTTCATGTGCGGTGTGGCCTTCCTGCCAGAGGAACTCAGCAGTTCGCAAGAATAGTCGGGTGCGCATTTCCCACCGGACGACGTTGGCCCACTGATTGATGAGCAGCGGAAGGTCCCTATAACTCTGAATCCACTTCGTATAAGTGTTCCAAATCACCGTTTCGCTCGTCGGACGTACGATGAGTTCTTCTTCAAGTTTGGCTTCCGGATCGGGAATCAATCCTGGTCCGTTGGGATTCGCTTTGAGACGATGGTGGGTGACCACAGCACACTCTTTCGCGAACCCTTCAACATGTTCGGCCTCCTTCTCAAGGAAAGAGCGAGGAATGAACAGCGGGAAGTAGGCATTGACATGGCCGGTCGCTTTGAACATGTCGTCCAGAGCGCGCTGCATGAGTTCCCAAAGGGCATATCCATGCGGTTTGATGACCATGCATCCGCGTACGGCGGAGTAATCGGCAAGGTCGGCTTTGAGGACGAGTTCGTTGTACCACTCGCTGTAATTCGTTTCTCGGGAAGTAATTCCCAGGTTGCTGCTCACTTAAGAAGTTTGGCACACCCGCTACGGGTAACGTGTGACGCGAAATTGCCGGTATGAACGAGATAAAATTACCGATTACTGATTTAGTGGCTCGACAATGTCAGGATTGGACTAGGGAATTTGCACGCTGGAATGGACGATATCAACACAGAATCCACATCCGCAAAAGAAGCCAACTTCGACGACGTTAGGGCCTTTGCGCAGGTCCTATTCGACTACTCTGCGTGCATCGTCGTCGTCGTCGATCGAAACAAAGTAATTCGCAATGTCAATCGGGCATGCGAGCAAGTCACCGGTTACTCGGCATCAGAACTGATCGGGAAGTCGTTTTTCGAAGTACTGACGCCGCCCGAGCGACGAGAACAAACGGCTGAATCCTTTTCACGGCTCATCGAGGCCCGAGGCAACATGCCCGTGGAGAACCCGTGGCAGTGCAAAGATGGACGCCTCGTCATCATCAACGGATCGACTACTGTAATGTGCGACGCCAACGGCGACGTGGACTACGTCCTCAGGATCGGCACCGACGTAACGATCGAACGCGAGGCTCAAGCGGCGCTTCAACGAAGTCAGGAACGGTTTGAACTTGCCGTCCTCAGCTCCCAGGACGGAATCTGGGAAATCGACAACATTCGTAACGATCGATACTACTCGCCGCGTTGGAAGGAGATCATCGGGTACGAAGACGACGAACTACCGAACGACAGATCGGCATGGGTAGACAGAATCCATCCCGACGATGTCGATAAGGTCCGCAGCTACCAAGACGAGTACAACGCTCGTCCAAACGATCGACATCAGGTCGAGTTCCGGATGAAGCACAAAGACGGCTCTTGGCGCTGGATTCTTAGCCGCGGCGTTGCAGTTTACGAGAACGGAAAGCCACTGCGGATCGTCGGGTCCCACAAAGACATTACGGACCAGAAACTTCAGGAGCAGGCCCTCAAAGAGAGCGAAGAAGGGCTTCTCGATGCGCTAGAAATCGCGAAACTGGGTTGCTGGGAGCTTGACCTTCAGACGAATTTCATCCGATGGACTCCGCAGACTTATCGAATATACGGATTGGATCCAGAGAAGCCCCCGCCAACGATGGAGGAGTTGCTCCTTACCGTCCATCCAGACGACCGAGCCCAAATTACGGCCAGCATCAAGAGGACCACAGAGACGTTTGAGCCGTACCGCGTCAAGCGCCGGATATACCGAAGCGACGGAGAGTTGCGACATGTCATCACTACGGCGCGAATCGTCCAAGATTCCGATGGCAAACCGATCCGAGTAGTCGGGGTCGTTCAAGACTTCACCGAGCAACATGTTGCCGAGGAGGCTATCCTGAGAGCCCGCGAACAGGCTCTGGAAGCCTCACGCCTAAAGTCGGAGTTCTTGGCAAACATGAGTCACGAGATTCGCACTCCGATGAACGGTGTCATCGGGATGGCCGATCTCCTCCTCGATACGGAGATGAGCCAGGAGCAGCGCGATTACGCCATGACGATTCGTACGAGCGCCGACGGTCTCATGACAATCCTCAACGACATCTTGGATTTCTCAAAGATCGAAGCCGGTAAACTCGACTTGGAAATATCTGAAGTCGATGTCTTGAACGTTGTCGAAGACGTCGCCACTTTATTTGGCAGGCCCTGTGTCGAAAAGAACATTTCTCTCAAAATCGATGCAGAGTGGGAAAAATCCGCGAAGTACTTCGGGGACGCAACGCGAATTCGTCAGATCTTGATGAACTTGTTGAGCAATTCTCTGAAGTTCACTCAGCGAGGATCGATCACTTTGGGACTAAGGACAAGCGAAGAAGGGGTCCACCTCTGGGTCGCAGATACTGGACTTGGCATCTCTCCCGAGCGACATCAAGCCATCTTCGATAGCTTCACGCAAGCTGATGGCTCGACGACAAGGCGGTATGGCGGCACCGGCCTAGGGCTTGCGATCGTCAAACAATTGACCGACCTTATGGGAGGAAATGTCGCTTTAAGCAGCACGGTCGGCGAAGGCAGCCAGTTCGACGTGGTTCTTCCTCTCGAACGGGCAGCGATACTATCGAGTGACCCACTGCTTGCAGGCCAATCCCTCCTCATAGTCGTCGTCGACGACGAACTGATGGGCAGCATGGAACCGTACTTCCAATCGCTTGGAGCCTCTGTAGAAGCGATTTCGGACGTCGATCAGGCGGTCGAGCGAATTCGGGCGGGAGCATTCAGCACCGTTGTCGTTTGCCCTCGTGTTCCTCGAGAAGCTTGGGGGCCACTTCAAAAAGCACTCGGAGATCGAGGTGGCAACCTTGTTTTGGTAACCCGCAATAGCGCGCCTGCGCCTGCAGGTTTCGATGCGGTGATTAATCTTCCATTAACGCGTCAGGCTGTGGCGAACGCATTCCTTGAATCAACGCAAACTCTGGACTCGGAAGCGCTATCGAAAAAACCGATGTTCTCTGGACTTCGCGTCCTGCTCGCAGAAGATAACATCGTCAACCAAACGGTCGCCGTACACCAACTAGAGAGAATGGGTTTCCAGATCGATACCGCAGTCACGGGATTGCAGGCGGTCGCGCTTGCAGCAGAAAACACGTTCGACTTAATCCTGATGGACGTTCAAATGCCAGAGATGGACGGGTTGGTAGCCACACAGACGATTCGGGCCAATACTGGAACAGGGCACCGGCCTGTAATCCTCGCCATGACCGCTCACGCGATGCAGGGCGACCGCGAGCGATGTATCGAAGCGGGAATGGACGACTACATCAGTAAGCCGGTTAGGCCCCAAGAGCTGCTTGAGAAGCTTATGGAGTGGCTCGATCCGGCGGCAATTTCTGCCTCTCGAATTGACTGGGAGTACCTGCACGACCTTTCCGAAAACGATCCTCGCTTTGAGAGAGAGATTTTGGACGTCTACTTAAAGACCACGCCGGCTCTGATGTCGAGTTTGATCGACGCGCTGCGAACCCATTCCTATGCCACTGCAATTAGGCTGGCACACACCCTTCGCGGAAGCAGTCGGTCGATCGGTGCGAACCAGTTCGGCGACCTTTGCCAAGAGATCGAGTCGCTTGCCGAACAGAGTCAGGCTTACCGCCATGTGGATCGATTCGAGAGGCAATTTGCCGAATTGATCGACGAATGCGAAAAATTCGTTGCCGGTTAGGGTCACGGCGCAACGTAACTTGGGTTTCAGCCATGTATCATTTCAGGCGACGGCGTTGCTGGCATGGATTAACCACCACTGCGCCGTGTTATGGAGGGAATTCATCATGAAAAAAATCATTTCGCTAGCTATCGCTATGGCTCTGCCTTTCGCTCTCATCGCTACCGCCGACGCCCAGGTCAAGACCAGCAAGAAAGCCGCACCAAAGGCTGCAGTTAAGACGAAGGCCGCTGCGCCGAAAGTTGCGACCAAAACAAAGGTCACCAAGACTTCGAAGCCAGCTTCCAAGATGGCAACGAAGAAGAAGGCGTAAACTCGGCGACGAGCTTATGTATTCGGCGCCAACGGCAAATTGCCTTGGCGCCTTTTTGATACATTCGATGGGCCTTTTGTTAGCCGTTACCTTCACTTGGCGGCACCGCATTTTGGCCCCGTATGTCAAACTCATGTACTCCGCGACGAAGCGGGGAGAGGGCTAACATGGCATTCATTTCAATTAGGATTCCGCAGCTTGGCGAAGGACTTCAAGAGGCACGCCTCGTCGCCGTGCTCAAACATCAGGGCGACAAGATTCGGCGCGACGAGCCGATCTATCAGATGGAGACCGACAAGGCCGTCATGGACGTCGAGTCGCCGTATGACGGCACACTAATCGAGTGGCTTGCACAGCCTGACGATATCTTGGCGATCGGTGCAGAAGTTGCGCGAATGGAAGTCGAAGGAGACGTCCAAGAGATGACGGTGCACGGTGCTCCCAAGCAGACCAACGACGCCGAAACGACTGAAGAAACGCCGACAACCACGGCTCGAAACGTCAGCATTCCTCCAAAAACCCGTGCATATGCAAAGGAGAATGGCGTTACCGAAGACCAGCTAGCAATGCTGGCAAAAGGAACTGCCAAGCTCATGCCGGAGGACATCGATCGATTCCTCGCCAGATCCGGTAGGGCGATGAGCAGTGCGTTCTCGGAGGCTCCCGTAGAACCGAAGCAGAGGTTGCTATCCTCTCGGTTGGTAAGAGGCTCCCAACTTGTAGTTCCCGGCACGATGAGCGTCGCCGTTAGTTGGAGCGGCATCGAACATTTGCGAGCGCGGTACAAGGCCAGCAGCGACGCGTTCCAGCCAAGCGCGTTCACGATGTTCGCCTACGCAGTTGCCCACACGCTTCGCGATTTTCCAATGTTCCGGTCAACTTTGATCGGCGAAGGCACCCTGAGGACTTACAACCACGTTCAACTCGGAATCGCGGTTGGATTGCCCGGCGATCAGCTTCTTTTGGCCGTAGTGCCCGATGCCGATACGCTCGGCTGGCGAGAGTTCGCCGAAAAGACTCGGGAACGAATCGAATTGGCACGGAACGGCACGGATCAGGCAAACGAAGCCGTCACGATCTCGTTAACCAATATGCAGAGCTTCGGGCTCCGGGACGCCGTTCCCGTAGTAGTCCCACCGGCAGTTGGCACGCTGTTCCTCGGAGCCGTGTACAACGGATTGGTTCCCGATTCGGTCGATCTTCATATCCAACGAACCGTAAATATGGCGTTGACATTCGATCATCGCGTGATGAACGGCGTCGGCGCCGCCGAGTTCCTAAACGCCGTCAAGAACAAAGTCGAGTCGATCAGCAGCTTGATTGACGGAGGTATTGGTTGAAACCGGTTATTGGAATCACCGTCGACTGTCATCGCGATCCGGACGATGCTCGAACTCGAGGGAAACTCGAGCTCAACTGGAACTATGCTCAGGCGGTCGCCGATGCCGGAGGAATCCCAGTTCTGATTCCGCCAATGGCGGACATGGAAGCTCTCGCGAAGATCATTCACGGCTGGCTCATTCCCGGTGGCGACGATATCGACGCGAGTCGATTTGGAGAGGAAAACCACCCCAAGGTCTCCTTGGCCGACCCGGCGCGCTTCGAGGGAGAGCAAAGGCTCTGGCAGAACATCGCAGCCGAAATGCCGATTCTCGGTATCTGCTATGGGTGTCAATTCCTGAATGTCGCACGGGGCGGAACTCTGATCCAGCACCTTCCCGACGTCGTAGGTCACGAAAGCCACAGTGGCGGAACGCTTCAGGACTATCAGATTGCTCCCGATTCGAAATTGAGCTCGGTGGTTGGCGCCGATACGATTAGTGGCAAAAGCTACCACCATCAGGCAGTCAATGCTCCCGGTGAGAACTTGAAGATCGTTTCCAAGAATGCGGACGGCACGATAGAAGCGATCGAAGCTACCGACCGACCTTGGGTAATTGGCGTCCAATGGCATCCTGAAAGAACGCTTCAGGATCCACCGACGATACGGATCTTCGACGACTTCGTGAGTGCCGCCAAACGGTTCGCTGAGAGTCAACAACCAGGCGAAAAATGAAGAGGTTCGTCAATGGCGACGAAGCAACCCTGCATCGCACCGCAGTCGAGGTTCACGATGTCGGCGACCGATTGATGGTGCGAACCGCAGAAGGGTCGTTCTCCGCGATTGCGGTCAAGCATGAATCGGCGATCCTCGTTTCTTTCAAGGGGCGTCAATATCGTGTCGAAGAGAAACGCTCAAGGACTCATTCGGCAGCAAGTTCGGGATCCGGCGAACTCCGCGCTCCAATGCCTGGAATGATCGTCGACGTAAGACACGCGGTTGGCGATTCGGTCAAGAAAGGCGATACGGTTCTTGTCCTCGAGTCGATGAAGACGCAACAACCGTTCCTCGCTCCATTTGACGGCGAGGTTCATCAGATCGCCGTAGAAAAGGGGGAGCAAGTCAAAGACGGCGCCCTTTTGGCTGTCATTCATGCTCGGAAACAAGAAGATGTCTGATATTGTTCGAATCGTCGAGGTAGGCCCAAGGGACGGCCTCCAGAACGAGAAGTCGGCAATTCCTCTCGATGCAAAGCTTCGGTTCATCGAAGCGCTAGTATCCGCTGGACTGCAAGAGGTTGAAGCGACCAGTTTTGTCTCGCCCAAATGGGTTCCTCAACTCGCGGACGCAGACGTGCTCTGGCCGAAACTCCCAGTTGGCCCCCTTTTCAGCGCCTTGACGCCAAATTTGAAGGGCCTTGACCGAGCAATCTCGGTGGGAGTAGACCGCATAGCCGTTTTCACGGCCGCGAGCGAGACGTTTACGCGGAAGAACGTAAACATGTCCATCGAACAGTCGATCCAGGTCTTCGCCGAAGTCGTAGAAGCGTTTCGCTCGAAGCACCCCGACGGCTGGATTCGTGGATATGTGAGTACGGCCTTTCAATGCCCATATGAAGGACGAATCGCCCCAAGCCAGACCCGGAAAGTAGTCGAAAGCCTGTTCTCACTTGGCGTCGATGAGATCTCCGTTGGAGATACCATTGGGGTTGCGGTTCCGATTGAAGTCAAAGCGTTAACGACAATGCTGCGTGACTCGCTGCCATTCGACAAGCTTTGTTACCACTTTCACGACACTCGGGGCACCGCAATCGCAAATGTCGCCGAAGCGATGGAGCAAGGCGTTCGCCGATTTGACTCAAGTGCCGGCGGTCTTGGAGGTTGCCCCTACGCTCCCGGCGCAGGGGGAAACCTCGCAACCGAAGACCTGGTCTACTTCCTTGAAAGGAACTCGATCTCTACTGGGATTGATTTGTACCGGTTAGCGGCAGCGAGCTTGGAGATTTTGAAGATCCTTGGACGGCCGGCTTCTGCGAAGTGTCAAGTCGCAAGTTTTTCGGCTTCTGAAACATGCCCCATGTGAATAGTGCCACTCCCATGATGGTGACAAGTCCGGTTGAGATCTTCTCGTCTTTCGTCAATTCGAATTCTCTCCAGTTCACCAACAGCACGACGCCACCGATTGGTAGTAGTGCGGGCAGCGACGTGTGGGTGATATTGACAAGAAGCATATAAGCCAGCAAGGTCGGAATTACCACGATGACGGTGCGCCTTCCCTTCATGTTGTGTCTGAAGATGGCGACAAGAAACATCGCCAGAAACATGAAGTCGGCTGGGCCAGCCAAGGCGCCCGGCGTGACCTTCTCTCCCGTGATCTCGTGAGAAGCGACCGGCACTTGGGCAGCAATGGCCGGAAGCATCTCTGGAACCCTCTTGATGATGATATGGGTAACGCCCAGAGGGCTGAACACGAGGAACATGTCCAAGAACGCCAGGAAGATCGCGATCGGGACGACGATGTTCCGATCCTTGATAAACGTAGCAAGCAGAGCGCCAAGCCCCACGCACCAGATCGGAAGCCCGATCTGCCCTAATGCGTTGATCACCTGAGCCAGAATCCCGTTGTGCTGGAAGATCAGGCTCTGAAGGAAATAGCACGAAACCTGGAGCACCAAACCGCCAAAAAAGAACTTGGCCGCCATCGTTGGCGTCCACGGATCGCGAGCCGCAAAGCACAGGGCCAATAGCGGACCACCCAGAAAAAGGCAGCCCATCATCACGTTGACGATCGATACGATTGCCAGCGGTACGCTGTCGACCTCATGCAGACAAACGCGTAAAATCGCTAGGCCAACAAGGGTAAAGAAAAACGTTTCAATGCCGCGCTTGGGCCCAGGCGTAGCTTGCATACTTCGAAAGCTCCAGTTTCTTCTCAATGACGCTGCGGTATACGCCTACAACCTCATCGCACATTTGCGGAACCCCTTGGTTGCGAACGGACTTCAAAGCCTGATCGCTGAGTTTCGCGTGCAAAACGTCATTGTGCAGTACGGACAGCGTCGTTTGCGCGAATGCCTCCGCATCATTCTTCACGACAAAGCCGTTCACGCCGTCAACGATGGATGCACTTGCGCCACCTCCGGCAACCGCAATGGCAGGTAGGCCATATGTCATCGCCTCTTGAACCACGAGTCCTTGTGTCTCCGTAAGCGACGCAAAAACAAACAAATCGGAGGCGGCGTAGTATTTGTCGACTTCAACTCTGGGGACTGAGCCAACGAAACGCACTTGATCTCCGATTCCGAGACGCCGCGTCATTGCCACGCACTCGTCCCGAAACGGGCCGTCTCCTACGAGCCACAACCGCTGCGTTCGATCCTCCGCAAGTACCCGGGAAGCCATTTCGAATAACACGTTCAGATTCTTCTCACGGGCCAAACGACCTACGTAAAGCATGATCCGCTCGTCCGGTGCAATCCCCAGCGCTTGACGAGCATCTGCGCGTGGAATGATCGGCCCTCGCGGGATTCCCGTAGGAATGACGGTAACCGGCGCTGTAACAGAGTGACGCCGCAGCCATTTTAAAGATGCCTCCGATGGCGTGATCACATGATCCATGTGGTTGTAGTAGAAGTTCGTGTGCTTTGCAATCCGGAATCGAACGTAGCGATGAGGCAGCAGCTTGAAGTAGTGCGCATATCGGTCGTACAACGTGTGGTACGTCGAAACGATTGGGATGCCATGGGACTCCGCCCAACGGAAGCCGACCATTCCGAGCATGAACGGGGTGTGGGTGTGAATGACGTCGAACTCATGTCTCCTGAACTTCAGGAGCATTCGATAGAATGGCGGATAGGAAACGGGATAACCGCGCGATATTGGGGTCTCAATGGCCCGGCAGCGGTATGTGTTCGGATCTGGGTCGCGATATCCGGGATAACGGGCAGTGAAAACATGAACGGAGTGGCCCTGATGGCGTAATTCGCCGACCAAGACGTCGAGGCTTACGCTGACTCCGTTGAGGATCGGCAGAGCGCTATCGGAGAAGATGGCAACACGAAGCCGATCGGTCGTCAAAGCACTTACTCCTCGGGGAATCGACCGTGCTCATCGACGAAGCGAACGATATCGCTTAGTCTGAAGCGCCTTTGGCCCCCTGACGTCCTGTGATGTGCCAGCCAACCTCGATTGGTGTACCTTCGAACGGTGGCAGGGCAGACTCCAAGAAGGCGACTGGTCTCTTCGAGCGATAGCTCGGGATCAAGCAACCTTCGAATGAGCTCTTGCCTGCTCTCTTTGAATTCACCCCGGTAGTAGTTTGCCGTGACGGCATCGTCGTAAAAACCGCATAGGAACTCGACGCTCTTAGGCAAGGCAATCCAAACGCTTTGCAGTTCCGGGTCGATCTTCGGCTTCGCGACTTTGGGAGCTTGCTGCAAAGACCGGCGGGGGCGCGGCGCACTCATGACCGTCTTCCTAAATTTCGTCTTGGGGAGATGCGGGTCTGGCTCTACTCTCTCGGGACGAGTGCGTCCGACAATGTAGTCGCCGATGGACGGGATTTCGACGCCATCCACATCGTCTAGCGCGTCTTCGCTCTTCGGATGGTCCAAGAAAGCGTTCTCGATATATGCAAGCGGATCAAAGTTCTTCGTGCGCAATCCCGTTTCCTCTTCGAATGACTTGGGCATTGTACTTAATGGATTGTGTCTAGGCACAGACAAAAAACCTCTATTTTTCCGCAGGTTTCACACAATCAGCATCGAATCGCCGAAACTCAAAAACCGATATTTCTCGGCTACGGCAAGAGCATACGCGTTGAGAAGCGCTTTGCGCCCGACCATTGCCGAGATCATTACCAGCATTGTGGTTTTTGGTAGGTGAAAATTCGTAAACATCCCATCGACGACCTGAAAATCGAATCCAGGGCGGATAAACAACCGTGTCGACTGGATGCCGGATCGCACTTCCCTTCGCCCCGATGCGAACGACTCTAGCGTTCGCACCGAGGTAGTTCCCACCGCAATGATTCGCCCTTTTGCTTCGTTGATTATCTCTGCGCTTTCGGTTGGCAATTCACAGGATTCTCCATGCATTCGGTGGGTCGAGAGATCTTCGACTTGAACTGGGCGGAACGTGTCGATTCCGACGTGTAAGGTCACTTTGGCGATCCTGACCCCTAACTTCTGGATATCTGAGAGCATCTCCCGCGTGAAATGGAGCCCTGCCGTCGGTGCGGCAGCGCTTCCGTTCGAAATCCCGTAAACGGTCTGGTACCGTTCGCGTTCTGCCAGTGCTTCGTGAATGTACGGCGGGAGTGGCACTTGTCCGACAGAATCCAGCCGTTCCTGGAAGTCGGAAATAGGGGCAAACTCAAGGAGCTTCATTCCATCGTCAAGATCGGCCGATACAGTTGCTGTTAACCCTCCATCAAATTCGATGGCCGTGCCAACCTTGAGCCGCTTCCCCGGTTTGACGAGAGCTTCGTACTTAAGCCCTTCGACCGCCCTCATCAGAAGGGCTTCCACTGCGGCTCCAGTCGGTTTTCTGCCCGTCAGCCTGACGGCGGAGACCCTCGTATCGTTCATGACCAAAACGTCGCCCTTACGAAGGAATTCGAGCACGCTTCGAAACTGCTTGTGCTCGACCTCTCCGGTTCGCCGAAGAACCATCAGCCGCGAGCCGCTGCGGTCGGCCAGAGGCGTTTGGGCGATCAGGTTCTCCGGGAGGTGGTAATCGTAGTCGCTCAATCGATCCAATCGAAAGCCTCCACCAGATCTTCGAGGGAGCCGATGACGGGTCGCTCCGAATACGACAACAACCGATCGATTCGCACTGCCCTAATTCCCGCTGCCCTTGCCCCCTCGATGTCGTCGACGTAGTCGTCACCAACATGAAATGTCTCAGACGGCGAGTATCCGGCTTCGGTAAGTGCGATCTCAAAGAGCCGAGGATCCGGCTTTTCGACACCTTCTTCGAGCGATGCCTTGACGACGATGAAACGATCGTAAATATCGAACATCTTTAGGACTCGATGAAGAGAATAATCCCAGTTGGAAATCACGGCTGCTTTAATTCCAAGTGAGTCAAGTCGATCAAGACATGGCTTGACATCGGAAAACAGCCTGAATAGTATCGAATCGGCCCCGAACCCAAGTTCGTCTGCGGCAGCTTGCATGGGAGCAAGCAGCTCAGGTGATATGCCGACGGCGTGAAACCAGTCCACCGCCAATTTCCTCCAGAATTCACGCTGAAGCTCGGAGTCGCGAGCCATGTTCACACGAACGAAGTCTGAAATCCTAGCCATGTACAGGCTTTGATAGACGGCAGCGTCTTCTTCGGAGGGATTACAACCAATCTGACGGGCGCAGTCGGCGGCGAACCCACCCAGCGTCCAGTTCGCGGGCACGGCAACCATTGTCCCTGCACAATCGAAGGTCACCAGCTTGGGTCTCATCGTTTCACTTTCCCGATGAGGAAGAAGATGAAGCTGAGAACCGCACTAATGAGAATCATCGTCGTAATGGGAAAGAATAGGGAGAATCCTTGTTTTTCGATATGAATATCGCCCGGCAAACGACCCAGGCGAAACCAAGGCAGATTGGATGACAGCAGCACGATAACTCCGATAAGCGCTATCGTTAGGCCGACTCCTATGAGCATTCTTCCGAACTGATCACTCAAAATCGCATCTCCGTCGATCGACCGGTAACGGCAGATCGCACACGCAAGTATGAAGGTTGTCGCATTCAATCCGTTTCGTTGAGGTATTCAAACATCATGAGACCAGCACTCCGCACCGCGATTTGGCTATCGGTTCTCGCATTGGGCACTATTGCGGCAGCTGACGGCCTCTCCGTAAAACGCATCCCAAAACAGGGAGACTCGACAAAGTACACCATGTCGGTAGAATTCCAAGCTAACGGGGGCCGAGGAACGATCGAAGCGACTCTGTTGGAACAGGTCTCCGCTGTCGACAAAGACGGCAACTATACAGTTCAACAGACGCAGATCGACGCCAAAGGCACCTTCGATGCGGAGGAATTCGATATTCCGGCCAGGCCGCCAATTACGATGACTTACAAGCCGAACCGCACGGTCACCAGCATCGTTGGAAGCCTGATCGACGCCGACTCCTATCGAGTCGAGACACTCGCGACGGTCATTGATCCAGGAAAAGATCTCAAGGTCGGCGACGTTTGGACCGAAGAGCTCAAAGAGGACAAAACCCTTGGAACAAAGAACACGCGCCTGGAATACAAATTGATCGGCGAGGAAAAGGTCGGAAACATCGACACTTTGAAGATTAAGGGCATGGGAAAAGAGACGGAAGGCGTCAACACTCCTTTGCACGAGTTTACGATCTGGCTCAGCAAGGCCGACGGGGTCATGATTCAATTGGAATCCCGGTGGACAAATGCGCCTTTCCCAGGGGTGTCTGCGCCGGTTAGCGCTACGATCAAAATCACCAAGGCGGCTGCCTAAATGCGAAGTGGAGTCCGATTGACGTTATTTGCCCGATTAGCCTTCGTCCCGTTATGCCTCTCGACTGCCATTGCCGCTCGACAGGATTCCACGTATGACCTTGTGTGGCGTCCCCATGCCAACGATACGATGACCTACAAGTTGAAGGTCGAGATCGACAGCACCCCCGATAAGTTCACGTTTTTGGGAAACGTCCGGACCCATGTTCTCAAGGTCAAGCCGAACGGCGACTACGACGTCGAGACATCGACCAAGGACACCCATGTCGTTCATGGCACCCACGACGACCCGGTCAACGATGACGGCAAGCCAACGGTCGACACCTATAATTCTCACGGACAGAAGATCTCCACGAGTGAAGATCACGATCCTAGCGACGAATCGAACCCTGGATTCAACACGCTCGATGCGGTAACCGACGAGCTTTCGCCGAAGGATCCAGTGGCGATTGGTGGGACATGGTCCGCAATCATCAAACCAAACGTGCGACAGAAGCGCCAGGCAGCCCGCGTCAATTACACGCTAACGGGCAAAACCAAGCAAGGCTCGTATCAATCGTTCAAGATCGACTACAAATACCGCGAAACGGAAAAGGACAACCCGGTAACTGCCGAAGGTTACATCCTCGTCAGCGTCGACGACTTTTCGTTGGTGCGGTTCGAAGGCACGATAAAGGGCGCCCGATTCAGTGATGACCCCGACTTTCCGAATGGCGATGCAACGCTTAGCGTGATTCGAGACTAGTTACCTTTCGATCGGTCGCCCCGCAGCCGGAAGCAGCGGCGGCAGCGCGCTTCATAGCTCTCGGTTGCGCCGATCAGGATGATCGGATCATCCCAGTGGGCAGGCTTGCCGTCGATCACACGATAGGTGTGACTGGCCGGGGCGCCGCATTTCATGCAGATCGCGCGAAGCTTAACAACTTCATCGGCTGCGGCAAGCAGCTTTGGCATTGGTCCAAACGGCTGGCGCCGGAAGTCTTGGTCCAACCCAGCACAGACGACGTCCTTGCCGGCGTCGCCCAACTCCACGACCAATGACACGATCGACTCGTCGAAGAACTGAGCCTCTTCTATCAGAACGACTTCGGTATCCGGCAGCAGCTTCGCTCGAAGCTCCTGGATTGAGCCAACGGGAACAGCAGTATGTTTAGTTCCCATATGAGTCACGACCATTGTCTGGTCATAGCGGTTGTCGACCGATGGCTTGAAAACTTGGACTTTCTTCTTTGCGTAGAGTGCTCTTCTGGCAAGTCGGATAAGTTCCTCGGTCTTCCCAGCAAACATGCTCCCGCAGACGATCGTGATTTTGCCTGGCTGCTTCATTCGTCTGAATCTCCGCCGGCCTCTCCTGCCATCTCCGCCTCGAAAAGCTCTTCCATCTCGTCCGAAACATCTTCGTCCATCGCCTTACCCATCTCCCGCATCACCTGGCGCATTTCCGATGAGTTCTCCGGTTCGGACATCCCTTCCAACCGATCGGCCAAATCATCCACTCGATCGTCTTCAGTGCGGACACGCGCAAACCTGCTTACCAGTTTTGTCGTGCTGGTACTTCCACAATGAGGGCATTTGTCCTCATCCGGCTCTGCCACCATTCCAATCAAAGCCGAAAACTTCCGATTGCATTGACCGCATCGGTATTCGTAAACAGGCACGGCATTCAGGATACCGGGCGATGAACTGGTAACGCATGGGAGCAAATATCTCTTCGGTACGGCGGCGAGTGACCATCCCAAAAATGAGAGAGCCTCCAGGAAGGGACTCTTCCGGAAGGCTCTCGCTTCTGTCTGCAACGTCAGAACAGAAGCTTTGGCTACCTGATCGAGTGGTTACCCGATCAGGTTAAGACTCCAAGGTGGACTGATACCTGCCATAGGGTCATGGTAACACGGCTTTTGGCAATCTGAACTATTATTTTCGGATTAGTTCAGTGGCGATCGCGTCCCAAAGGGCCTTATTGACTGAGCGGGGCACTACCTGCAATATCCTCTCGGTTTGCCCCAAATACCGCTTTAGTTTCCGACCGGATTTGGTTCGATGAGCCTCGCGAACGTTGGCCAGACGGTCGGCAAGTTTGATTAATTGGGCATCGGCCGACATCTTCGAGACTTCGTCAATGAGCATGCCTGCCCTTAGTTGCCAGATCTCGTCCTTCTTTAGTCCAACGATCTGATCTGCGCTAGGTTCGACTCGCGTTAACTCGGCAACGAGAGACCGAACCCTAACACCGAACTCCGTCTCAATCTGCTCAAGAGTCAACGACTCTCCTTCGACGGTATCGTGAAGGACGGCAGCACAGAGAATCTCCACGTCAGTCACACCCCCGACAAACCGAAGGTTCAGCAGCACTTCGATCGGATGCGTAACGTAGGGTAGCGGTACTTCACCCTCTCGGTTCATTCCGAAATGAGCGGACGTTGCCAGTTTGATAGCAGTCTGAATAGACATTCGAGGATAAGTCTTGCGGTTACAGTTTCTGGAGCTAGCTCAAGGTGTGCCGCTAAAGAGAGGCGCGACGCCAAACAAACGGTTTCCGAACATCTGAGACATCGCCGATGCGGAGGGTGTTCCCTTCACCGACAAACGATAGGTGCAGTTCGGGCATCCGTCGTTGAGGCTGGCCCCGATGCACCAGTGCGGAGAACTTCAAGGTCAATTGGGAACCCTCGCGGACATAGTGTCCCGCACCCGCCCATTCAAGCTTTCCACAGGCAACATCGAAGCGGTGATCCGAGTAGACCTTTATGTGACATGCGTTCGCATCTTCGAACGGAAGCGGCCCTATCCAGGCTCCTTCGATGTTCTGCCCCGAACATCCGAACGATCCGAAAGCTATAGCACAGCACACTATCATGCCGAGGCACAATCGAATCATGGGAATTACCATACCTGTCGCTCACGACTTCATCTGTCCATGGTGTTGGGTCGGTTTGCTCCAAGCAAAACGGCTCGAACGAGAGTTGGGAGCCAAGATAGAATGGCTTGGTTACGAGCTATTCCCCGAAGAACTCGAATGGCCGGACCACACTCCCGCTCCTGAACCGCCGGCCAATCGCCCTCCAACGTTATCCAGGTTCGAATTCCTGCTTGTAGCAGACAACATCGAGATGCCGTCGGCGGAGAGGCCAAAGAAGATGCGCACTTACAACGCCCACGAAGCGGTCGAGTACGCAAAAACCGAAGGTGTATCGAATGAACTCGTCGAGGAGCTTTATCACGCCTATTGGGAGCGTGGAGAAGACATTAACAACGTAGAAGTCATCCGCCGACTTTCTGACGGGATCATCCAAGATCTGGATGCCCTCGAAAAGGCAATCCAATCGAAGGAATTCAAGAAGAACATTGTCGGGTTCGACGACGAGGCGTACTCAAAGGGCATCTACAACGTCCCCACGTTCATGATCGGAAAGGAGCGACTCGCCGAGCAGCCATTCAGTAACCTCCGCAAGGCGGTAATGCATGCCAATGCCGCTGAAGCACTGGCTAAAATGCAGCAATGAATTCGGCTGACGCGGTCTATTCCGCGCTCGTCTTTCCTTCTCCGCCGTTAAGCAGGCCGTATTGTTTTATCAATATGGTCACCACCATTGACGGCAAGATATTGAGCGGTTCGAGAGGCGATCATGTTCTGGATCTTGGGTCGATGAACGACCACGTTCTGATGAAACGGATCGAGGCTTCCGCAGACGGTCTTCTTGTCGGCGCACAAACGTTACGGGTGGCGCCGCTCAAATGGGCGCCACTTCCTGAAACGCGCGTGGTCGTTTCCTCCTCGGGGGACCTTCCTTACGGTTCCACCTTTTTCAAGAATGGCCGGCCTGTGGTCGCCTGCCCTGTCTCGGCGGAGATCGACCCTGGTGGGAACGCCATGAAGCTTGAGGCAGGAACTGGAACCGTGGACCTTCCCTTGTTGTTGTATCGTTTGCGCAATGAACTTGGCATTCTGCGCTTATTGGTGCTCGGCGGCAGCGAATTGAATGCACAATTGCTGGCAGCCGATTTGGTCGACGAGCTATTTGTGACGATCGCTCCAAAGGTCAAGCTCGGAAGAGACGTGCCAACGTATGCCGACGGAAACCCACTGCCCCGTGAGAGCCTGCAGCAGTACAAGCTCGTAGAAAGCCACGTAATAGGCGATGAAGTCTTTATCAGATACCGAAGAGAAGGAAGCGGCCAAGTTGCGTCAACGGCGTAGCCCAAGCGGCAGCCGTATGAAAAAACGCATTCTGCGTCCTCTCGCTCCGACGACTTACCTCCTTCGGAACCTCAGCAAGACGATTCCGCTCACGGCAGTGATCGTCTTGGCTGTGACCCTCGTTTCGGGCATCATCGCCATGATCGATTCCATCCCGTACTCGATACGCACCGTGTATCGGTACGCAAAAGAGGATATCGGCATCACACCTAGAGGCGATCCCAGTCTATTGCCCGGCCTCGTTAAGGATATCAAAGACCACTCTCCAGTTCCGATCGGTCGCGTCATCGTTTGCCGGGCCACAAGCTCCATAGTCCGCAGCATCGTCGGAAAGTGGCCGTTCATCATGCTCGGATTGACTCAAGAGGATATGCGGTATTACACCGCGCGGCAACATACGACCTCAGTTCTCGGAAGATATCCAACTCCAGGTAAGCCTGAGGCGCTTGTCAGCCGGCCGGTCGCGAAGAACATGGGGTTGAAGATCGGCTCGGTCGTCCTTAAGCCAGACGACATCGATAACTACTCGCCGTTTCCTGTGAAGGTGGTGGGTATTGCCGAAACAGACCGCTGGTTCATGATGGATCCGATCGAATATCAACGGGAGAACTACTTCCCACCGATCGACGATGCGATGATTTTCGCCAAAGACTCGGCAGAGCAGGATCGGCTCGATCACTGGGCGGTCAAACGATTCAAAGGGCAAAGACCTCTCGTATTCGCCTACTTCGAGATCGAGAAGAACACCCGGGAGATGTTCGCGACGTTGTACATGATCCTCAACGTTGTGATCGCTGCCTTGGCTCTGGTGATCACGTTTATGATGGGGATGCTGATGAACATCTATCAGTCCCAACGCCTAGTCGAGTTCGGCCTCTTGCAGGCAATCGGATACACGAAGAAGCAGCTTCTTAGGCGAGTGCTGATGGAGTCGGTTGGCGTTATTTTCATCGGATGGGTCGTGGGACTGGCGTTCACCTTCGGCCTTTTGCGGCTAGCCAATGTCGTCCTGATGGAACCCAAGGCCTATGCCCTGGATGTGTTCGATCGGCAAGCCTATGCCTATACAATCCCGATTCCGATGGCAATCTTGATAGTTGCCGTCGCAACCGTGTTCTTGAGATTTCGGAAATTCGATCCGGTTGGCGTCGTCGAGCGGAGGCTGGTTTGATTCGCGCCTGCTCAGCGTCACTTGCCTATGCGGATCAGGGCCGGCAGGTGTTCGCCTGCAGTGAGATCGACATCGACGTTCGCGAGAACGAGTTTCTCGGAATACTTGGACCTTCTGGATCCGGAAAATCCTCGCTCCTCTATCTTCTGAGCGGCCTCAAAATCCCGACAAGTGGACAGATCCTTTACGATGGATCTGACCTTAGCACGCTCAGCGACGACGCTCGAAGTCGCCTCAGGATTACGCAGTTCGGTTTCGTTTTCCAGCAGCCCTATTTACTTGGCTACCTCACAGCCCTCGAAAATGTATTGGTTTCTACTCCAAACGACCAAGACCCCGATTCGGCGATCGAAATCCTCGATCGGTTGGGTCTGGGGCACAAAACTCACCGGCATCCACACGAATTGAGTGGAGGAGAACGCCAGAGAGTTTGTGTGGCTCGCGCACTTCGCGGATCTCCTCGCGTCATCTTCGCCGACGAGCCCACCGCAGCGTTGGACCACAAGAACGGACTTGCCGTCGTTCAGCTTCTCAACCGCCTCCGCGGCGCTGGATCTTTGGTGATGGTAACTCACGACCCTACGATGTTGGAGGAAGCGGATCGTATCGTAAAGCTCGCCGACGGAAAGCTCGACCTGGCATGATTCGCGCTCCGAGAATCGACAACCTTAGCGCAAGTTGCGCCTTTGCTCAAAAAGGGGACATCCCAAACCCCGGGAAAGCCGGTTTTGAATTGACATAGGGGCCTTCATCTGGTATTATCCCCCCTGCGTCACGGGAGACCGTGGTGCGGCTAAGGCAGCAAAAAACTGCCCTAGGAGACAACCTCTTAGTTGTCGCGAAGACGATGTACAGGACATGTAATGTTGATGGGTGCGGCCTGATCCGCCCGGGTAAGGCCCCTCTCACCGCGAAAGCGCTCGAGAGTGCCATCGACGACACCTCCAACTCGCCACAGCTGATTCGTCGGGTTTCTCGCGCAAGAGCTATCTTGTGTCTGCGCACGTCAAACGTGAGGTCTATGTGATTGGCAAACCCCTATATCCTTGTTAGTTCCCTTGTTTTCGGCGCCCTTGCAGTCCCCTCTTCAACCGAGACGCGACTTTCATGGATCAAAAAGCTATTCACTCGACGGAATTCGTCGATGATGGCTGCCGTCGCTACCCCAACCATCGAAACAGAAGCCGGTTGGACCCTTATTCCCGCTGACGACCCCGAGTCGTTTGGCGACTGGCTCGGCAAAGACGAAGAAGGTCTGCCGTTCCGTCCGGACGAAACACCTTCGCTTGGTTCTCACCTTTTGATCGAAATGTACGGTTGCGATGGGAAAACCCTCGAAACCGAAGAGATCGTCGGCAAGGCCATGAGCGATGCCGCGGCAGCAAGCAAAGCCACCATTGTTGAGCAGTCATTTCACGAATTCAAACCGTTCGGAGTAAGTGGCGCAGTAATCATCCAGGAATCGCATTACACGATTCACACCTGGCCGGAACATCGCTACGCAGCCGTAGACCTGTTCTACTGCGGCGGTACCGTCCTCGTTCACAAAGCAGTTGAAGTCTTGCGAGAACGATTCCAACCCGAGCGAATCAAGTTCCTAGTAGTCCGCCGAGGACTGCAGCACGACGTCGAGAAGTAAGCTAGTAGCTTCCGCTACTAGCTTACTTCTCGCAAGCGCTCGAGCATTGTAGCGCTAAAGCGCTAAAGCGCGAAAGCACGCAAATTCAACGCTTCGACGCTGAAGCGCTCCAATTTCTAACGCTTCCCCCAAACAAAACCATGTCAAGCGATGCCACCGGAATGTTTATTGCCGAGACTCACACCTCGGCCGCGATCTGGCACTACCGTGTCGAGAAGATGATTCTCGAAGGAAAGACGAAATACCAGACCTATCAGATCTGCGATGTCCCAAGATTCGGGAAGTCGCTATTCCTGGATTACAACATTCAAACCTCGTTGATGGATGAGTACATCTTCCACGAGTGCATGAGTCAGCCGGCGATGACACTTCATCCGGACCCCAAAAACGTTGTCGTTTGTGGCGGCGGTGAAGGCGCAACCCTTCGTGAAGCGCTGAAGCACAATACGGTTCAGTCGGCGACGATGGTGGATATCGACGAAGAACTCGTCGATATGGTGAAGGACCATATGCCGGAGTGGCATCAGGGCGCTTTCGAGGATCCGCGAACAACATTGCTTCACACCGATGCGAGGCAGTGGCTTGTCGAGCACAAGGGAGCGAACTTCGATGTGATTTTGAGCGACTTACCGAATCCCCACGAAGACGGTCCAGCTCAGTTCCTATTCACCCGAGAGTATTTTGAGATCTGCGCTGAATCAATGAGCGAAGATGGGGTTTTTGCGATGCAAGCCGGTAGTGCCAACGAGAACTATCCCGAATGCATGATGTCCTGCATCAAGACGCTTGAGAGCATGAAGGACATATTCCCATACGTCGCGGGATACTACGGCCTCGTCTCTACGTTTTTCCAGCCATGGGGCTTTGTTCTTGCCAGCAAGAAGTACGACCCGATGGCCTTGACCGAGGCGGAAATCGCAAAGCGATTCGCCGACCGCGGAGTCAAGAATCGCTACTATACGCCGCGATTCCACAACTCGGTGTTCACCCTTCCCGAGTATCTATGGGAGGCGTATCACCGAAGCGCACGTGTGCTGACAGACGCCGAACCTTTCGTTTGGACAGCCTAAAAGCAAGTTGACGCAGGCAACTCGGCGTCCTTGAAGAGGGGGCCCGAGGGCCTAGTTGCGTCCATTGCTTACATATTTTTACCGGGAACTGGTAACCTCTATGGCGTTGCTCCAAAATGGAGCCCGGCAAAGCTGCCGTGTCGAGTTAAACAATGATGTTTAGAAAACTATATTGGGTCACCGAACAGGTTGACTCTCTCGCCAATTCTCGCGTTACCGGCGTCTATACCTCCATCCCCGAATTGATCCGTCATGGGCTTTGCTGGAGCGACAATGGACATGTCCTTCGCCTAACGTTAACCAAGCTAGATAGCGACAAAGATCCATTTGGCACTTGGTGCGAGCCGGACTTTTCCGGTTTGGGAGAGCGACTGAAAGAGTTCATTGAGACCGATGAGTTCTCACGGGAGCATTGCCAAATGTTGGAAGAGGCTCTCGAAACCCGAACCGCAGTAGCTGCCTAGCTGCCGTATCTTCCGCGCCCTTCTGCATTGGCTTGGACACACTCGGAGGTCTCGTCCGCCCGAGCCAGACGGTGCATCCCAAACCTCACCTAACTGCAGGGGGCGTAGGAGATCCAGACGGAGCTGAAAGCTGATTCCAAGTTTTCTCCCACGAGTCTTTCAAATACGGAACGGTAACGTCGACTTTTGCCGCCTTGAGCCTTTCAAGGAACTTGCGGTCGAAGTCGTTCTTGACTTGTCCGCGTTGAATGGCAAGGCTCCGACGCACTAACTCCTTCTGGGGAGTATTCAACTCCATTAGCTTTGGAGGTGTTTTCTTGTTGACGTACAGCTTGATTGAATACTTCCCTAGCGTTATCCAAGACGAAGCCGACTTCTCCGCTGTTTTGCTCACCGCGTCTTGAAACTGCTTTGGCATTCGTGAAACGAGGTTTGACGGGTAAAGGGCGCCAGTCGCCTTGGCATTCGGCGCTTCGCTAAACTGAACGGCGACCTCCGCGAATCCTCTACCACCACTCAATGCCGCATCCACAGCTGCGCGCTTTTCGGGGGAACTTACCTGGACAAAGAGGACCGTGGCTTTCGCCGATCCTGTGAACTTCTCAGGATGCGCCTTGATGTAAGCCTCAACCTCATCCGGCGCCACCGTGATCCCTTTCATGACAATGTGTTGCCTTGCCAACCCGACAAGAAGCTCATGTCGGATCATGGATTCGGTCTGTCCCTGGTCATGCAAGGTGGTTTCGTAATTCGGATTCAACGATTTCTGATAGGCCAACTCGGTATCCACATCCGATTCGGTCGGGGAAACGCCTTCCTCTTTCGCCATTTGGAGAAGCACCTTCTGATCCACAAGCTCTTGAAGCGATTGAAGGCCAAAGCTGCCCATCACCCGGATCTCGGTTGGCCCTTGCGGACCCATCACCTGGGCCGTTTGCTTTGCTCCGGTGTGTTCATTGTAATCGTCGAGAGAAATCGGCTCCCCGTTAACGGTCGCGGCGGCGGCAGACGCAATAGGGGCTGCTTTCGTCGCCGACTCGGGAGTTTTGTTACAGCCGACGATCAAGCCCAAAGCGAGCGACGAAAAGGCGAGGGAGAGCGCACGTTCAAAAGTGAGATTTCGCAAGACAATAAGGGTACCGCGCTTCGACCGATTCCATCTCTTGGTTCAGGAAGTGGTCGAAATGGCGCAGATCAGATCAGCAAGGCTGAGTAATGCCCTGATGAATCATATGCGAGCGCAGACGGGTCATCGCTTGAGTGTGTAGATGATGAGCTCTCGGCTCACTGACCCCCAATACCTTCCCGATCTCACGGAAAGTGAGTCCGCGGTGATAATACAACGCAACGACCAGCTTCTCGCGCTCAGGCAATCGATCCGTGCCCTGAACCAAGATTCGTCGCATCTCACGCCCCTGGATTTCACGGTCCGTGTTTGTCCCTTCGTCTACATCAAGGTCGACGAGCCTTAATCCGTCATCCGAACCTGCTCCAATCACATCTTCGAGACTATGAACTGTCGTTCTGCTCGTTCGAACGATCAACTCGCTTACCTGCTGGGAAGGGATTCCCATTCGATCGGCGATCTCCTGCTCGGATGGCGATCTTCCCAACTCGGACTCAAGCGCCATGACGCTTCGATCGAGAGCACGGAGCTTCTCGCGAATTGAGCGAGGAACCCAGTCCTCCTCTCGGAGCATCTCCAGCACCGCGCCTCGGATGAGGGCGATGGCGTAGGTTTCAAACTTGACGTCGCGTGTGATGTCGTAATGGTCAACTGCCTTTATCAAACCCACTACGCCGGCGCTGACCAGGTCTTCGCGCTCCAATCCGCCAGGGAGCGTCGCCACCAAGCGGCCGACCGTCACCTTTACCAGGTACGCATAATGCTGGATTAAGTCCGCACGAGCCAGCGGCTTTCGATAGACTGAAAAGTCTTCCCACGCATTCTTTAGTGATTCAGCAGAGAGTTGCATTCGACTTAGCCCTTCGATATTCTCCGTCGAATGGCCATTACGATTGAAGTGTTGCACATCGTTAACGCCATTAACACGTCCTTAGCCCCACCTGCGACAAACCGCGCAATAGCCAATACTATCGTGAAGAATCCAATCACACTTGAAAAAGAACAATTACTTTCGTGACCAGTATGCCATATTACTCATATCACTGCGGTTGCCTCATACCAACCATAACGCCAAAACAAAGCTATCTAGTACCGTTTTAGAGGCTAGACTCTGTACCATAACCGGTTAAATCAGGATAACCTACCGCGGTACGTCTTGGAGCAATGTGAATAAACAACCTCTAGGCCAAATGGCACTCTAATTCAAATAGCCAGCCGGAGCCCATCGTAGGCCAACTCGATTCCATCTGGCAGTTCAGCATTGACCTTATCGTGATCGTAGTCATCGCTAAGATGGGTCAGGTACGTCTTTTTCGCGCCGATTCGTTGAGCAACTATAATCGCCTCACTCATCGATAGGTGATTTGGATGGTGCTTGTATCGGACGGCATCCAATACGAGGTAGTCCAGATCATTGAGTTTCGCCTCTGCCGCTGGAGGAATGAAACTCACGTCAGTGATGTAGGCAAATCCGTTAACACGAAGTCCGATCACGGGAGTAGTCCCGTGATCCACAAGAAACGTCTGGATCTCCATTCCTCCGACGTGCAGTTCGTCGGGAATCTCTCGAATATCGAATCGAGGCACCATGATTCCTGGAGGAAAATCCATAAATGCATATGGATAGATTCTTCGGATATCCTGCGCGTAACGCTCGAGTGTGTAGACGACGACCGCTTGCCCGGTTCGCATGCAAATGGAACGCAAGTCGTCCATACCCATCACGTGGTCCGCATGGGTGTGCGTAATCACGACCGCTTCGATCTCGGTAATCCCTTGACCGGTAACTTGAAGCCGCATCTCAGGCGCGCAATCCACCAGCAAGTTTCCAGTTGGCCCAAGAAGCATGAGCGACGAACGGGTTCGGTGGTTCTTCGGGTTTGCGAGGAACTCTGGGCGATAACGGATCCCCAGCGAAGGAACGCCGTTGCTTGTTCCCGACCCGAGGATGATCGCCTCCGGCACTTACAACTCGCCGGATCTCTGAAGAACTTGCACTCCGACAATTGTGCTGGGAACTTCAGAATATTGGGCAAGGCGCTCAAGGCATCGAGCGAAATTGCGCTCGCCAAGATCGTCGAAAGTCGTTTGCGACTTACGCGCTTCGGCGATCAACTCAACGGCTTCCTCATAAAAGCGAGCCCTGTTCTGCGGCAGCGACTTGTTTGTCACAGCGGCATAACGTCGACTGAGTTGTTCGTAGACCCCTTCCCAAGAAGACTTCGCCACGAGCTCGGCTCGCATCTTGGTCATCTCGACTTCCTGCAGTCGGCGTCGCTCGGCGTCTCGCCGCTTGGCCAATTCGTAATCGGCTTCGCGGATTCCGTCGATCAGACGAACCATGAACGGCTTGCCCATGACTTGCGACACTGCCAATTCCATAATTCGCTTCGTCTGGGGAAGCCGGAGGTGGCCGGCGAGTTCGCCATCGGTCTGGGGAATTCCCAGAATCAACTGGTCTTCCTCAAGGGCAATCGGTCGAACTGCGTTTAGGGCGGCCCATACGCCGCGACCGGATACGCCCTTCATTATTGTAGGAAGTGCTTCTTTCCAGATGTCAGCGGGCTCTGCCATGGGTCCCCAATTATAGATGGTTGTCAAGTCTCATTGCGACGTCTCTCCACCTGGAATGGTTGAGACTGATGTTGGAAGAGCAAACCCGATTTGATAGGCTCTAGCCCAGGGAATGCTCTATGTATTAACTTGGCTCGCGTTGGGTCCAACATAGGGAACGAACCTTCCGAGCCATTGGCCCTGCAATTCCGCCTCGCCACACATACCCTCACCCGAATTGAAAAACACCTCGACCGACGTCTCAAACTCACCGACGACGCCGTTGCTGAGTGAGGCCTTGACGTAGAACCTTGGATCTTCGACCGCGTCAAGATCGTATTCGGCCATCACTAGGTTCTGATTTCGGTCGTAGCAATAGCGAGCCAGCACACGGAAATTCGGTTCGGTCCGGCGTGGCCCCTTGTGGCTCTTGAACATCGTCCAGAAGCCGTAGATCACCCCTGCGAACATCATCAGGACCCCAACTAGGATTCCCAAGATCGTCAATGGAACAAGGTTGAGTGCCCCCGGATCGGTGATCTCGTTCGTAATCGGCTTGCGGGTATAGGTCCCCCGATAGATTCCCGCGACCGAGAACATCCAGAATAGAATCCCCGAAATGACCGTTACGGCTAACCCACAGACCAGCAGCCAGCCGATGACTCGCTCTTTGACAGTGCCAATCTCCTTTCTCATCCCTGCTTCCCATGACGCAACACTTGAACCCAATGGTTCACTAAACTGAGGCGCCCGGCTTTCGGAAGCGATCCACGAAAAGCTATGGGCTTAACCGCAAGCTAATGCTGTCCGCGTAAAACGTTGACAACATGAAGATCTCGCGCATTCTTGTGGCCTCGTTTTTCGCCTTCGGCCTCCTTGCCGGAGCATCGGCCGATTCATGGAAGTTCATTGTTACCGGAGATGGAAGGTCGGGCAAGAACCGCCCCGAAGACCACAATGGCGTCAATACGTTGATCATGTCCGAACTCGCCAAGGCGTTTGTCGCTGAGAACCCCAAATTCCTGCTGTTTTCGGGAGACTTGATCGCTGGCCCCAAAACCGATGAAGAGATGGAGTCTCAGTTGAGCACGTGGCTCGGAATAATGAAGCCGGTTTACGACGCCGGAATCAAGGTCTACAACATCAGAGGAAACCACGAGATGCACGTTCCCCATCCCGAGGCAGTTTGGCGAAAGATGTTTGTCGGCCCCTATGCGATGCCAGAGAACGGACCCAAAGGTGAAGAGGGGATGAGCTTCACAGTGAGTTCCGACAACGTGCTTATCGTAGGTGTCGATGAGTTCCAAACCAAAGAAGCCTCCGTGAATCAGACATGGCTCGACCAAGTACTGAAGAACAAGAAGGAACAGCACGTCTTCATCTACTCACACAAGATGGCCTTCCGAAGCGGCAATCACGACGACGGCCTTGAGCTCGATCCCCCGTCTCGAGACAAGCTGATCAAGACCCTTATCGCCGCCGGATCCCGGATGGCGTTCTTCGGTCACGACCACCTCTACGATCATCGGACTGTCACCGCTCCCGGTGATACCGCCGGCAAGACGTTCCATCAACTCGTGGTCGGTACCGCCGGCGCTCCCCTCGTTCACGGCTCCGAAGAGATGGGAAACATCAGCAACTGGAAGGTTGAGAAGGTCAAGCACATCGAAGACAAATACGGCTACGCCGTCGTCGAAATCGACGGTCCCAAGGTGACTGTCACCTTCAAAGCAAGAACCGCTCCCGGAGTCTACGAGCCAGCGGACTCGTTCTCCTACTCGGTCGAGTAGCTTAAATGGCGTATGGAACCGGGCCCCACGGAGCTAAGGAACTGAGCAACCGAAGAGAATACGATGCCTCCATCCCCGAAGCCCTAGCGAGGCGTGGAGACTAGACCACGAACCAGAGAACGAAGGCTCTCCACGTCGTATCCACCTAGAGAAGGCAGTCCATAGCCTCCAATTCCCCAGTTCCCTGGTTCCCCAGTTCCCTGGTTCCCCAGTTCCCCAGTTCCCTGGTTCCCCAGTTCCCCAGTTCCCTGGTTCCCTGGTTCCCCAGTTCCCCAGTTCCCTGGTTCCCCAGTTCCCTGGTTCCCCACTTCCATGGTTCCCTGGTTCCCCGGTTCCCCAGTTCCCTGGTTCCCCGGTTCCTGTGATCCCTTATTCATCCGTTAACACGGCCTTAACTGCTACCAAACAATGGTCGGTGACAATTGAGTCCTCCAGCCACAGGAGGGAGATATATATGAAGCGCTTCGGATTTACCCTTATCGAGTTGCTTGTCGTTATTGCAATTATCGCGATTTTAGCTGCCATTCTTTTCCCTGTTTTCGCCCAAGCGAAGGAGGCAGCCAAGAAGTCTTCCTGCCTCAGCAATGTGAAGCAGCAGGGTCTCGCCTTCACGATGTACGCCAACGACTATGACGATTACACGTGCATGTTCAAGAACTCTCCCACCAAAGACGCCAATGGCGACTGGCTCTCGAACGGCGACTGGTACGACCTGCTTCAACCCTACATCCGCAACTTCGGAGTAGTATTTTGCCCCGACAGAAAGCTAGTCGACTCTGGAAATAAGGGAGTCGTACCTCCTCAAGGCGGATCTACTACGAACCGGGCTATGGATATAACGACGGTTTCGTCAGCGACAGCGGATTCGGTCTGACAAGTAATATTAAGACCCTCGGCTACAACAACAACAAGGCGTACCGCCCTGGTCGAAATCTCTCTCAGATCGTAAACAGCGCCGATATGGTCGCTTTTGGCGACAGTTACGATCAAGGCAGCATGTCTGCCGCGATGGATAACATCTTCTCGGGGCCAGACGGACCAACCGGCACCAGCAAGATCCGCCACTCCGGCAAGCTGAACTTCTCATACGTCGACGGTCATGCCCACTCGATCACGATGGTGGCAGGAACCTATCAGGCCCCAGATGGACCGTATTGGGTTGCCAGAGCATCCTCGCAGACGGATGCCCTCAAGTGGTGCTACGACCCGAACGCTCCCTCCGACTTTCTTTCGTTCCAGACCGACACCCACGGCTATCCGGTGGAGAGCGTCAACGAAACGTGCAGCCAGGTCGTCGCAGACTTCTTCAATCCCGCCTATTTCACCTTGGCGAACTAGACCGCATCGTAGAAGATGGGAATCGGCGCTGCCGATTCCCTTCTTTTTACATTCGACTCCTGCTCAACGAGGCCCCACTCAATGAATCCAAATAACAAGCGTTCCTTCTTGCTGCTTGCCGTCGTCATCCTTGGCGGATGCGAGTCCGCAACCGTCGTTTCCGGCAATCGGCCGGAAGATCGACTCAACTCCAAGATGCCACCCAATCAGAAGGCGGCGATGATTCGCCACAAACAGGAATCGGGCGACCTACCGACGCCCTAGACTCATCTGGAATGAGTAGTCCCCCGACCCGATCTCGAGCACGGTCTTTCCTCCCTTGACACGTACCGCCTGAACTCCGTCGACGTCTGCAGCGGCTATGCCATCTTCGGTTACGTCCGATGGAAATGGCATGGTCACTGTCGCCGTTACGTTGGCGGGAACCTGCAGTTTGAGATGAAATCCTGTCGAGTCGATCTGCCATGACGAGCGAATCTTCCCATGTGGCGAATCGTAAGTGGCCCTGGCCCATTTCAAGTCTGCAACCGGTTGAGGTTGGATCGAAATGTGCGAAAAGCCTGGTGAACTGGGATCGAGGCCGATCCCAGCGATCCATTGGATGAACCAGTTGCTCACGTCTCCGAACATGATGTGGTTCAGAGACGACTCACCCTTCCAATCCTCCCAAAGGGTCGTGGCCCCTTGCCCAATCCACCAGCCCCACCCAGGTTGCTCCTTGCGCGAAACGAGGTTGTAAGCCAAGTCGGCGCGCCCCGCTTCGGTTAGAACCCGGATCACATACTTCGCGCCGAGGATCCCTGTGTCGATATGCCCCTGACTCGTAACGTTTTTGACAAGCGTGTCAAGCACGGCAGCACGTCGAGGTTCCGGAACGAGTCCAAAGTACAGAGCTACCGAACATGCCGTCTGGCTTCCATTTGAATAGGTTCCCGTTTTTTCGTCGAAGTAATGCGCGTTGAAGCCTCTGTTTACTCGCTCAGCCAGGGCGTCGTACTTGACGGCATCCTCTGACTTACCGAGGAGCCGGGCAGCGTTTGCGACGATGCGTGCATCCATGAACAGATACGCGGTTGAGGTGTACTGGCTTGGCGTTTCCGTCTGCCAAGGCACCCAGTCACCCAAGCTATCGAACGTCAAAACGCCGTCACGCAATTCTGTCGCCAGCGAATCGACATATCGACTCAGATAGGCGTAGTGATTGGCAAGAACTCGCTTATCGCCGCGATAGAGATAAAGATCGTTGGCAACGATCGGGTAGGCGCTATCCCAAGCCGGGTTCCTGCCCCCCGATCCCCAACCTCCTGTTGGCACAATCACGCTCATCCGTCCGTCTCGCCGTTGGTTGTCCTGTAGGTCGTCGAGCCACTTCGTGTAAAAGGTCTCCGAGCGAAAGTTCATTAGGCCCGCTTCCGCCGCGAGTTGAGCGTCGCCGGTCCACCCGTTCTTCTCGCGCTGCGGGCAATCCGTCGGAATGCTTTGGGCGTTGCTCAAATACGAATACCGCGTAGCCCACTGAATCTTGTTGAGTAGCTCGCTTGAGCATTCGAAAGATCCCGCGCTTTCCATATCGGTGTGAACAAACCGACCTTGGAAGGCTGAGATCGCCGGCTTTTTTGTTAGACCCGTGACTTCCGCATATCGAAAACCGCTGTACGAGAACCGCTGCTCCCAGCTTTCGACACCGGCTCCCTTGCAGACGTAGGTATCCGACTGGAAAGGTTGTGGCGGCGTTGCCTTGGCCATGAACTGCTCGATCTGACCGCGCTCGATCATGCCGTCCGCCCCAAGACGCTCGCTGTACCGCATCGTGACCTTCGTTCCTGCCGGCTCGCGAAGTTGAATGCGCACATGCCCAGAGAACGTCTGGCCAAAATCGACGATAAAGACGCCGGGTTTGGGCTCCTTGATCGCCTTCGCCGTAATCGTTTGGCCGATTGCCACCGGAGGACATACCCTTGCGCAGAGCTTGCCCTTGGGTGCCGGCATCACATCCGCCGGACTCCATGCCGAAGCATCGAATTTCGGAGTGTTCCAGCCAGGAATCTCCTTTCGTGCGTCATACACTTCGCCGGTATAGATTCCGTCGCGTAGAATCGGGCCGACTGTCGACCGCCAAGATCTGTCGGAAACGACGGTTTCGGTTCCGCCCTTGACGTAATCGATTGCGAGAACCAGCCTCAAGCGAGGTCTTCCTCGCCAAGGGGCTCGGTCGAAGTTCCAGGTCGCTTTGTCGTGGACATCGAACCAGCCGGTACCGAGCACGGCGCCAATCGCATTCTCGCCCTGCTTGACAAGCCGAGTCACATCGTAGGCGACATAAAGCACTCGCTTATCGAAATCGGTATAGGCGGGGTCGCGCTCGTCCGACTTAGCGACCGGCCTACCGTTCAGGCTCAAATCGGCATATCCGAGCCCGCAAGCGTAGATTCGGGCCCGGCGCACCGGCCCTGTAACCTTGAAGTCCTTTCGAAGAAAGGGAGCCGGGTTCGCAGCGGCCGGTCCTTGACGACCAATCCACTGGCTCCCCATCCAGTCGCGGCCCGAAAGCAAGCCCATCTCCCAGTGGCTTGGCTTACTGGGCTTGGATTCCCTGTCAGTCGTGTCCCAAACTCGCACGCGCCAAAAGCACTGTTGGCGGGACCTGAGTGGAAGCCCTGAGTATTCGATCTGATTTGTTTCCGCAGACTTAACTTTGCCGCTATCCCATAGATCGGCATTGCCTGCATCGAGAGCTCTCTTTGAGCTCGCAACAAGAACCTGATAGGTCCCTTGCCGCCAACTGCGCTTGCCCGAGTCGATTATCCAACTGAGCCGTGGGTGTGCCTGATCGATGTTGATCGGATCGGTCTGGTACTCGCATCGAAGCTCATTGACGGTCGACGTTGAAGTGTCGACCGCCTGGGGTGAAAGCCTCGCTCCGATTAGGGCATACGCGCAAAGAAGAACCATGCCCAACTCGATACCACATAACGCGGCTTTCTGTTTGGCGTGGTGGCCCGCTAACCCTTGCTATCGTTCTGAGGACGGTAGTCGGGGAAGTTCAGTTTG
>Ga0364866_10320_pt1 | contig 33083 bp, 30 predicted proteins | sample ExccelAu500001D3_3_FD_206913 | JGI IMG/M metagenome (GOLD analysis project Ga0364866, IMG submission 206913) | Enriched cells from Trout Bog Lake Hypolimnion, Wisconsin, USA - BchlTB.Aug13.5000.01.D3 | ecosystem: Environmental > Aquatic > Freshwater > Lake > Hypolimnion/Profundal zone | place...
TCATTCATTAACGCATCTCCCCAACGTTTTTTCATATAAAGTACTTCTTTGCTAAACCTAGCTTGCTTTTCTGGCGTATCTTCAAAGCCTCGAGTCGCAGATTCATGATGATAAAGCTCGGCATAAGGTGTCCAAACATTACGATAGCCCGCTTCACGTACTCGAAGGCAAAAATCAACATCATTAAAAGCGATTGCAAGATTTTCTTCATCCAGCCCACACACCTCATGAAAAATACTTTTCTTTATCACTAAACAGGCCGCTGTGACTGCAGAATAAGTCTGAATAAGCTGAGACCGATAAAAATAACCAGGGGCACTTTTATGTAAATGCTTATGTGAATGACCTGCCACACCACCTAATCCTGTCACCACACCGCCATGTTGCAAGGTATCATTGGGATATAATAAACGCGCACCTACAGCCCCTACACCAGGCTGAATAGCCAAACTAAGCATTTCCCTTAGCCATTCGGGCGAGATCACCTCAATATCGTTATTAATCAGCGCAACATATTTGCCCTTTGCTTGTTTTATGGCTGCGTTGTTTAACGCCGAATAATTAAACGGCCGATTATCACGAAGCACTCTAATGCGTTTATTCTTAACAATACTGACAAAATAAGCTAAGGCTTTAGGGCAATCCGAATTATTATCCACGATGAGGATTTCATAATTTTTATAAGTGGTTTTAGTCAAAATGCTGTCGACACACTGCTTAAGCAAATCTAGGCCATTACGTGTAGGAATCACTAAACTAACCATGGGCGCATCTATTGGAATGCTATAATGTGCCTTATACATGCCGAAGTTTAGCAACTTAGCCTTTGCTGACACTTTAATACGTTTAAAATGATCATTTAATGCCCGCTCACCTGCTGTTAAGGCATAATTTTTTTCACTACCCGCTTGCGCCGTACTCCCAGGATGGCTACGCCAGTGATAAAGCACTCTGGGTATATGTACAATTTGCTGCGCTGTAAGTTGTGCTGTGCAACGTAAAGCTAAGTCATAATCCTGTGCGCCCTCGTAACCTTCGCGAAACCCCCCTAGTTTTCTAACTAACTCAGTGCGATAAACTCCTAAGTGACAAATCATATTGTGAGAAAGGAACAGATCCGGATTCCAGTCTGGTTTGAAATAAGGATCGTAGCGTTGCCCTGCTGCATCTATTTTGTCTTCGTCGGAGTAAAGCAGTCCAGCATCAGGATTAGTAACAATAGCATCTGCAATCCAAAATAAAGCCTGTTCAGGCAATAAATCATCATTGTCTAGCAAGGCAAGATAATCACCTGTGACTAATTCTACTGCAGAATTAGAGGCCGCTGAGATGTGACCATTTTTCTTCCTAAATATGACCTTAATACGCGCATCCTTATCGGCATAGCGCTTAAGAACTTTACGTACTTTAGAGTTAGTTGAAGCATCATCGGCTATACACAACTCCCAGTTTGGGTATAACTGAGCTTGCACCGAACTTATAGCCTCTTCTAGCATATTTAAAGGTGGATTATAGACAGGCATCAGCACAGAAATAAGCGGAGGGTTATGAAATTGCTTTATTCGAGCATTGATCTTATTTCGATCTTGGTCAGATAAGGTGTCATAACTAAGCACCCATTCGCCATATTCACTTAGCTTCGGTTGTTCATAATCAATAACGGGGGGGGAAGCTCCAGGTGACGCTGAAAAGATTATTCGTCGCTTGATTCCATCCATTCCCTCTTTTTTGAATGAACGATGCGCATGCTTAACTAAACCTTGATAGCCACCACACATCGTCAACGCATAAGGTATTGCTTTAAATATTATTTTTATACGCACCCATTGTAAACCAACTAGCCTAATTGGGCTAGTTAATCGCCAACTGGTTGAGCCACGAATTTCGGTTACTACCTGGTTAAGGTTAGCAATTTGTTGCTCTCTCTCGGCTATTACTTGATCAAGATTAGCAATATGCTGATCCTTTTCTGCTACTGTTTGGCTTAATCTAGCATTCTGCAAATCAAAGTCCGTGACGACTTGATCAAGGTCAATACTTTGTTGAGCTGATTCAGAGATAACGCCATTATCATAACTAACTTTCTCAGTTTCTAATTTTTTTTTCATTATGACTTTACAACCTATTTCAGATAATTACTAGACTTTAGTAACTCATTCTTATGTAACGCGAATTCAACTTTGAAGTGCATTTGCAGTAGTTTTTTACGTGAAGCTATTTGTATATCATCAGTAATAGTCATTAGTTGTTAATTACTCTCGACTAACTGAAACACTAAACCCTTGATCTTTTAATAAAGCATGTTTTTTTGCCTCATCATAATCAAAGGCAACCATTTCTTTGATCATTTCTTGTAGTGTTATTTGAGGCACCCATCCCAGTTTTTCTTTAGCTTTGCTAGGATCACCTAATAAAGTATCTACTTCAGTAGGTCTAAAATAACGAGGATCAATAGCGACAATAGTTTGACCTACTTTTAAGCCTATTGCTTTATTGCCGTCAATAGCCGATACCAAGCCTTTTTCCTCAACCCCTGCTCCTTCCCAGCGAATTCTAACGCCTAATTCTTGTGCTGACATTTCTATAAACTGCCTTACCGAGTATTGCACACCCGTAGCAATCACATAATCTTCAGGCTGATCTTGTTGTAACATCATCCATTGCATACGCACAAAGTCTTTAGCATGACCCCAATCTCTCAATGAATCCATATTACCCATATACAAGCAGTCTTCTAAACCCATAGCAATATTACTAAGGCCACGGGTATTTTTCGAGTAACAAAAGTTTCTCCACGTCGAGGCGACTCATGGTTAAACAAAATACCATTACAAGCATACAAGCCATAAGCTTCACGGTAATTAATAGTTATCCAATAAGCGTAAAGTTTAGCTACCGCATAAGGCGAACGCGGATAAAAGGGTGTCGTTTCTTTTTGCGGGGTTTCTTGTACCAAGCCATAAAGCTCTGAGGTAGATGCTTGATAAAAACGGGTCTTCTTTTCCAACTTTAAAAATCGAATAGCTTCCAATAAACGTAAGGTACCCATGCCATCAACATCAGCCGTATATTCTGGTGATTCAAACGACACCGCAACATGACTCATGGCACCTAAGTTGTAAACTTCGTCGGGTTGGGTTTCACTAATAATTCGTGTTAAATTGGAACTGTCTGTTAAGTCGCCGTAATGTAAATGGAATTTAGTATTTTTAATATGAGGGTCTTGGTAGATATGATCAACTCGTTGGGTGTTGAAAAGTGATGACCGTCTTTTAATACCATGCACTTCATAGCCCTTTTCTAATAAAAACTCAGCTAAATAAGAACCATCTTGACCCGTTATGCCGGTTATTAAGGCAACTTTATTATTCATAATCACTCTTTAAAATTTACTGTTATTAACGTTATGTATCTTATTTATTTGATAATTGGGCATCACACAAAATTTTAACAACATCTTTCATGTGCTTGCTTGCCAACCTAACAGCTTATAAGCCTTTTCTGGATTGCCTTGGCTCCAGGCAATTTCATTAGGCCGCATAAATTGATCACTATGCTGCACATACTGAAGCCAATCCAAGCCAAAGTAAGCAAAAGACTCAGCAACAAAATCTTTAAGTGCATAAGCTTGCCCAGTCGCGATTACAAAATCCTCTGGTCTTTCAGCCTGAAGCATAAGCCACATAGCTTCAACATATTCTGGCGCCCAACCCCAATCACGAGAGATACTTAAATCACCTAAGGTTAAAGTTTCTGTAGAGCCATTAGCAATTCTACAAGCGGCCCGGATTACTTTTTGGGTAACAAAGCGTTCAGGCCTTAACTCAGATTCGTGATTAAACAAAATACCATTCACAGCAAACATTTTGTGTGCTTCACGATAATTTCGAACCAACCAATGTGCCGCTGATTTGGCTACCGCATAAGGGCTAACCGGATTAAAAGCAGTGTGCTCATCAGATGCACCCCGGTCACTATTACCAAAACATTCGCTAGAACTGGCATGATAAAATTTTACGGGGAAATTTAAGAACCTAATCGATTCAAGAATATTTAGAGTACCCGTGAGAATACTATCAAAAGTTTCTGAAGGTTGCTCAAAAGACAAGCCCACCGAAGTTTGCCCAGCAAGATGATAGATCTCATCGGGTCGTACTTTAGCAATGACGGTCAATGTGCTTTTAAAATCATGCGGTGCCATCGACATTAGTTTAACCTGATCTGCAATACCCAGCTTAACAAGTGATCCAAAAGCCGACCCTTCTGCATCTCTGGATGTACCAAAAACATGATAGCCTTTAGTTAAAAGCAGTTGTGCAAGGTAAGCGCCATCTTGGCCGCCAATGCCTGTAATTAAAGCTCTGTTTTTCATTTTATTATCTATTATATTTAGTTCTACTTAATAAACAACGGCCAATCAATTCAAAACGAATAACTTCATCTGATTCAAAACCATTTTTCAATAACCAAATCTTCGATATTTCTCCTACATCACTTCCACTAATGCTACTACTTTGAATGATATTGCACGGTAAAAACAAGTAGTCCGCATGCGATGCGGATACTGGAAAAAAATCAACCGAAACGCGATCATGCAGCAAAGCCATACCTAGCTCATCTGTTGAAACCAATGCGTCTATAGGAAACATTGCTGCAACATTTTTTCTAATAGAATATCCTGTTGGTCGATTATTCAACACATCGAGGAATGTTATAAATGGCGTTGTTGCTCGGCTAATCGTCGGCAAATTGCCTTTATTTATATTGTATGCAAATTGCGTGATTAAAATCATCAAACATCCAATAAATAACATGATAATTTTCTTTCTTATAGGTGAATTCAGTTTTGTGTCTAAATATTTCTTATATAAGGTTATAAAGCCAACGGTTGCACTAAATGTAAGAATCGGAAAATAATAACTATGGTAATGTGTTACCCACCCTACTTTTTCTGCGCCACCCAAATTCCCCGCAATATTGAGAAACATTATTGCAATGGATAAGAATGCTAGGCGAGGTTTAGCAAAAGAAACTAACAACATTGCTAAATTACTAATCATAAAAATTAATGTGTTTTTAGCAAATCCATCCAATAAAAATCTGGCAAGAAATTCACTCAAACTACCCGGCAAATAACCTCCACCGTAATATATATTGGATAAGATATAAGTCTTTTGAATATAAGCATAAGCAATTAAAATTAAACCAATCAATATATTTATCCAGTGCTGTTTGATTTTGTCTTTTTTGAAAGAAACGAATGGCAGATACAATAAAACAATCCCACCAATCAGAGCAGCCCGCTCATTGATTAAGGCAACAAACACGGCGAAAAGTGCTATTAACCACCATTGCGCGTTTCGATAACTTAAATAGCATAATAAAAAACCGGCTAATAAGAACACCCTATCTGGATAAAACCAACCCTGGATTCCTCCATACCAGTTTGGGCTAAAAAAGATAATGGGTAAAAATAAAAACGATGCAAGTTTACTACGTGTTTCTTGAAAGATAAAAATTGATGCGGCAATTAGCATCCCAAAGTAGCAAAAAGTCTGTATCAAACTTAATGCAAGTGAACTTGATACAAACTTTAATAACGGGGCAATAGCATATAAAATATAGTACGCATGAAAAGATAGCATGTCCCTCTCATGTGCAGAAGCAGCTTCAAGTTTAATTTCATCCAGAATCCTTAATGGTTTAAAAACATAACCGCGATCAATAAAATTCTGAGTTGCTGCAAATACATTTGAAACAGCTCCCTTACCATGCCAAATATTTTCAACGACTTGTTCAAATATCGCTGAATCACCCAAACGATTTAATTGAATGGCATCCATTCCGATAGAATAAATAAGCCATAAACAAATCACGCATATAAAAGCTGATATGACGACTATTTTGGTTACAAGTGAATGTAATTTCATTTTTAAGCCAAGCTGATTCTTATTAAATTGCAAATCTTTATCCCCATAAGTTTACCGCTACGAATAGCATAATTAGTCCCACGATCTTCGGGATATATCTGCGCCATTGAGCAGATATGAAAACCATCCTTAGGGCCATCTTCTACAGGAATAAGACGACTGTAATGTTTCTCAACCACCGGTTGTGACCAACGTGCTCGCCATAGATGATGGCGGCGAATCCAGTTGCGCTCCATTTTTGGAAACATCTTTTGTAAATAAGGTAGCGAGTAATCCAGTAACTCATCGGCACTCATGGAATACATTAAGTCCGTATGAGGTAAATATTTTGAGAGATAGACGATATGATTGCCACCATAGGTTTCAGCCCGTTCAAAATTAGTGTGCTCAATAACCCCGACAAATGGAAAGTTAGGGTCATTTACGTTAAGCCAGTAGGTTTTGGATAAAGGTCGATCAAGTTCGAGTACCAAACACACATTGCCAATGTATTGAATTCTTTCGAGACTTTTTATATAGCTATCATTAGCCCAGCTACGCACCATACCTGCAATTAAAGGCAATGCCGTGGTTGCGATCACGCGAGCTGAAGTAATGACACCGTTTGAAGTCGTTGTTTGCCAAGCCCCGTCAACAGGTGTTATTGCTAAAACCGGCGCATTGGTTTCGATCCGCCCACCTAAGTCGAGAATTCGTTGTGCCAAGGCATCTGCCAAACCCACAAAGCCGCCTTTAAAATAGACCAAGCGTTCTTCGCCTCCTTTGCCACGACTGCCACCGCGCAATTTTAGCTTGTTCCAAAACCATACTGCTGAAACCTGTTCAGCATAAGGACCGAATTTTCCTTTGAGCAACGGTTCCCAAACAATGCGATACACATTCTCGCCACCAAGCTCTCTCAACCATTCATGGGCGGTTTTATCTTCAAGCACCATCCAGTCTTTAACCTGTCGTGCACGCAATGCGAGTAAACCCAAACGAATCCGATCGGTAAAAGATAAGGGTGTAAAGTTCAGTAAATCCCAAGGCGTCGATAACTTAAAAAAATTATTGGCGTAATAGACGCCTGTGTTGGTTGGGTTTATCTCGACCCGATCATTTAAACCGAGCTCATCAATTAATTGCATCACTTCCCTATCATTGGTAAACCAATGATGATAAAAGCGATCGAGTTTTTCACCGCCAACATTAAAAGCAGCAGCAAGCCCTGCAATTTCATTTTCTGCTTCAAGAACTGTCACAGATATGCCGCTTTTAGCAAGCTCATAGGCAGCAGTAAGTCCGGTGAAACCACCACCCACTATCGTTACTTGGGTTTTATGCGTTAAATTCATATTTAAAGAGCCTTCGGTTTATTTTGTTTTTTAGTTGGATGTAATAATAGGTAAACACCGCCAATGAGCGTGGGCGGAAACCAGAGCAAAACGTGTACGAGTAGGGCATAGGCTGTTGCAACAATAAGATTATTTCCCAATGCCGTCATTGCCCGAATTGTAAAGTAATCAAATGTACCAACGTAACCGGGGGTACTCGGGATTAAGGTTGCTAAAGTTCCAACGGGCAATGCTAGCCAGCCACCGGCAGGGACTGTTATGGATGATAGCGCTATTGCTGCAAACCAGAATACACAGCCTTCTGCCAGCCATGCTGCGATAGACCACATTACAAGTCTGATCATAGTGCCACCCTTTGACAGATGCACTAACATTTCTAGGCTTTTATTGATTTCCTGTAAAAGTCTTTGGCCCAATTTTGGAGCTAAGCGAGCCACTAATTTTCCAGAAGTGATGGCAAGGGGGGTAAATAATTGTGGGAATAGCAAAAGCAGCAGTATCCCTATTGCAATAACTACCAACGCAGCACTACCCACGCCGGCAAAATTGCTGACATCAAGACCAAATACAGCCAACGCTATTCCAAGCAGTAAGAGTACCATCAATAGATCGAGCAAACGTTCCACAAACAATGTCGCTACGACAATGCCTGAACTAACCCCCAATCGCCGATTAAACGCGAAGGCACGCAGTACATCTCCCGCCCTAAAAGGAAGAACATTGTTGGCGGCAAAACTAGCAAGCAAGGGGCCAGAGCAGTGTTTCCATTTTAAAGTAGGATTGTCACACTGTAACATCAGGCACCAACGATTAATTCGACAGACATAGCCGAGAAAGAAGGCAGTGAGTGCAATTATAATCCAATAGATGTTCGTACCAACAAAGGCGTTTTTAAGCTCATCTGGATTAATTTGACGAGTGATTAGCCAAAGAAACAGTATTGCAAGAACTATACTTAAGGAAAGACGAAATATCTTTTTAAGAGTCATGATTTTTTTATAACAGGGCTACGGGACATTTCCGGCCCAGCCTGATTAAATCCTAAGTATTCTTGAACAACGTAAAGCGGTCGATTTTTAACTTCGTGGTATATTCGGCCGATATATTCACCAAGAATTCCAACGCTTATGAGCTGTACTCCACCCAGAAAAAGGACAGCTATCATCAGCGCAGTCCAGCCTTCAACCCAGACATTTGTAAATAAACGCAACCATAAAGCATAGAGAATACCTGCTAATGCTAGCGATGCACAGAGCATTCCGAAACCAACTGACAATTGCAATGGCTTCGTAGAGAACGATAATATCCCGTCGATTGCAAAGCTAAGCATTTTTCTTAAAGGATATTTGCTTTCTCCGGCAAATCGCACCGATCGTTTGTAAGGAAGTGCAATCTGTTTAAAACCAACCCAACTCACCATGCCCCGCACGAACCTGTCACGTTCCGGCATAGCTCTAAGCGTATCAACAACTGGACGGCTCATCAATCTAAAGTCACCCGTATCAAGAGGGATAGGTACGTCGGAAAGCCGATTCAACAGACGATAAAAACCACGAGCCGTCGCAATTTTAAACGCTGATTCACCCTGGCGTTCGGTGCGTGTTCCATAGACCACATCATAGCCTTCACGCCACTTTACAATCATTTCGTGTATGACTTCTGGTGGATCTTGAAGGTCGGCATCTATTAATACCACGGCATCACCACAAGCTGCATCAATACCTGCTGTTACAGCAATTTGATGACCAAAGTTACGTGCAAAACCAATTAATTTAATACGCGCATCTTCTGCGGCATAATTTTTAAGAAGTTCACGAGTTTTATCCCGACTACCATCATCAACAAAAATGAGCTCAACATCAAGATTGACGATTTCTGAACAAAAAGCTTTGAGTCGCTTCATTGTTTCGCCAATAACTTCTTCTTCGTTGTAACAAGGTATAACTACTGATAATAACTGTGTATTTACTTTGGAAATTTTCATGTCTAATTTATTTGATTGTCCGACGGCAATTAGCATTTGAGTAAGCTCATAAATCAATATAAAAGTATATTAATTACAACAAGTTAAAATACGCTAAAAATAAGTTGTGCAATTGAAACACCATTCGCTAAGTTGCTTAATGCAACTTCCAAGGACGTTCCAGTTTTTGCAGCTTTTTCTAATTCCAAATACCAGTCTTTTGAAGAATACTTTTTCAACTCATTTAATGCTTCTTTCAGACTCGAAGGAAAACTTGGATTGCTAGCCAATAATGACACTAATGCCCTAGGTGAAAGTATCATTACGTCACGTCGCAAAGTTTCACCTTGTAACAAGTTTCGTTCAGCGAGCATCATCTCAACCCATAAACGAAGTGACGCATCTTGTATGGAAAGCTTTAGACTTTTACCATCCAATGTAATCTCAGCATTTTTAATAACGTCTTTTAATTTAAAATGTGCATCAGTGTCCACAAGTGGCGTATCACGTAAAGCAAAATCAGCAAGATATCCATGTGCTTTAGTTAACGTTATTAAACAACGTCTTGCTAATTTTGCGGGCTGTGCAGGCAGTAAACCATTTTGAATAGCCAGTCGTAATAGCATTAACTCCAACTCACGCTTGCTCAAAGCACCTAATGGTTGAGCCAGCCATGTATCAATTAGTTTTTGTTCGAACATTTATTTCTCCATTCATCAAGACAAACAACCATCTTTTCCCATGTAAAACAATCTCTTTTTTCATAATAAAGCGCACCTTCATGAGGGCGGCAACTGATTCTTTCAAGCGAAACGGGTTGCAGTTGTTGCTTACCATTAACCAAATAATGAAACACCACAAAAGGAAAAAGCCCCAGCCAAGTTATTGTTTGGGATGGATAACACAAACAGTAACGTAAAAAACGAAGGCGATTTTTCGAAGGGGTTCTTGTTTCTTCAATTGCACCATTCATAGGTAGGGGAGCCAGTACTTTGAACAAAACGCTTGCACAACCATAGCCATTATAGAGTGAAAACTGTCGCACATTCCCAAGAATACCCTTTGCTTTCGCAATGCTCACCGTAATTGCATGGAGCGCGTCGTGGTCATGATGCCCACCCTCCCAAGCTGGGACGTAAACCGAAATAATTTGTGAAAATCCGGTGAACCATTCGTCTATCCAGTTTGCAGCAGACACTAAATGCTCATGTAATTGCCCATCCGGAATACCTAAAGCTTGACCCGCAAAAAAAACGTCTTGCTCCTTTACACCCAATTGCTCTAATACGTACAAAGACTCTTGATTACGTCGTTTTGGAGAAACGCCACCAAAACCGCCATCAGTCAAATAAGCACAGAAAACACGATGGCCTTTTTGCTGCTCATCGATTATTTTTTGAAAAACACCAAACTCATCGTCTTGATGCGCGAAAATAAATAATGCCACCGGTTCTGAAGAATCAGCCATATTTAACAAATCGAATTTATTCATTAATTAATTTGGCATCTGCAAGTCAAAAATAATCAAGATCGGCCAAAGTAAGATGTATTGATTGATCCGTTTCCAATTGTTTACTCTCATCCGTTCGTGATCTCATAAATATGGGGGTAGCATGAGGAAGAAATTTATCCGGAATATTTAGAAGTGGAAATCCTACACATTGTCTGGCAATGGTGCTAAATGGATTGACCATCGTAAAGAGAACATCTGCCTTTGATGTGATTGCCTTGCGAATAAGCCACAAGCGCAAGGCAATTTGAGCAATAAGTGGCGTATCTGGATCCAACATGAAGTCCATCAATACCAAATGATTTAGATCTCCCAATCCCACATTGCGTGTAACAACATAGCCCCAAAACTGCCCTTTCCTATCTATGCGGTATAAAGTTCCAGGCCACAATGGCGCATCACTAAAACGCCATTTTAAAAAAGCATTTGTCCTCGCAAGATGAGGCCCGGATTGGCGCAAGCAATTCGTGCAAAGCACTTCCAACTCGTCATCATTCATGGCTTTTTGAGAAACATCAAGACACGCGACGGAATTCACCGCATAAGCAGTAAATACAAGCAACCAACGCAACGGAGAAGTAAACCAGTCAATTACCCCGAACCTTCGCCCGATAATTGATGCAAATAAGCCAGCAAACCGGACCGGAAATCCATAAGCTCGCAGCGAGAAGGGATTAGCAAATTTAAGTAGTTTACTGTACAGCGGGTAAGTACGTTCGTTAGACGTATGATAAATCAAATCGAAGTCCGCTTCATTACCGCTTGCCTTTGTTAAGTTAAGAAAATTAATCGGCGTTGATCGATGTATCTGATCAATAAGAAGATCCATGACAGAAGCCGCATCGAACACTTCAGAAGCAGTGCGCAACAAACGAGGCTGTATAAGCGCACGCCCCACAACTTGGTCAGTTTCTGTTAAGCAAACATAGGTAGATGCACCAAACGGTGAATCCACATGCTTCCATTTAATATGTTCAGGGTTGGTGGTATCGGATGGCCCATATTCTAATTGTGTCATATCCAGAAAAACCTGAAGATCGGTCTCTGCAAATTTTTTTACTGATATCTGAGCCATAGTTAACGTTAAAACAAAAGTGTATTTTTAAACAAATCGCGACTGCGGCCTATGAAAAATACGACACTACTCAAATGAGTGAATGTTGCTTGAGTATATCAAGTATCTTGGGCATAGAATCAGCCTCTGCCATTTCGGTGAGGTTCGCAATTTTTCCATCGAATAGCTTATCCAACGCAACGAGGATACCCAGTTGCCCGAGCGAATCCCAGTTTTCTACTTCTTCAGAGCGAGTAGTTTCACTTAACAAGCCGGACTTCATTTCAAGTGCTTTTTCTATAATTGTAATAACTTCAGACTGGGTAATTTTTGACATAAGTAACCTCGGTTGTAATTTAATTTAATAGGGATTAGTAGCGCAATAGACTTCTGTGTAACACAAGACCATACCAAAGCGTTCTTCCAGCTTGATGGAGCCTTCCTTATGTAGCCTTTGCAAGAGCGGCATGTGTGCTTTTAATTCTTTGGGGAGCGGCCAATCCTGACGCCCAACCCTTTCAACTATCGCAAACTTTTCTTTCGCCACCCGCAAAAGTTTATCAACATTTGACAATGATAAGACAGGAAAGAAGAAATACCCACCTTCGTTAAGATACTGTGGCGCATTACGAATTATCTCAACGACAAGGTCAGCTCCATCCTCGCCTGTATCACAAGGTACACCCTGAAACCAAGGTGAAACATCAGCAACACTTTGCGCAATACCCGATATATCGTCAACGATAACATCAAATTTTTCACCAAACCATGGCTCGAATAGCGACCCGCCACGAACGTCTGCTGAGCATCCATAACGCACAAAGTTTTCGCGACTGCAATGCACAGCTGATTGACTCAGATCCGATGCATAAAGTGGCGTACTTATTAAGCCGTCAAGATGCAGTGCAATACCGACAACACCCGTTCCGCAACCTAAATCAAGTAAATTAGTTGGTGCAACTATTGTGTCCTTAACCGCCTGAATCAAAAGGTTGGTTGTTGCATTAGGCGTGAATACACCCAGTGCAGACTTCAGCTCTATTTCTTTACCCGTGCTGAGTATAAATTTAATTTCTGTGCTCTGTTCTATTGTCATATCTATATCGTTTATTTAATAATAATTTTGGTTAGTAGGTTATCAAATACCACCGTCAATATTAATTGCACTGCCATTGACGTATTCTGATTTCATAAGAAATTCCACAGCATTCACAATATTAGCCGGATCACCTAATCGACCTGAAGGAATAGCGTCCATAATTTTCTTACGGGCTTTTTCACTCAAAGTATCGATCAAGCCGGTATTAAAATAACCAGGCACCAGCACGTTCGAAGTAATTCCAAACCGTGCATATTCATTTGCTAAAACACGCGACATCCCCAAAAGACCCGTCTTGGCAGTCGAGTAAGCAAATGTACCCGGTACTCCCCGCACACCTGAAACGGATGAGACATGAATTATACGACCCCATTTCTCCTCAATCATGGGCATAAGCAAGGCCCGAGTAAGCAAAAAATTACCGCGAAGATTCACGTTAATAACTTGATCCCAATCTTCTGTGCTGAACTTGGCAGCAAGGCAATCCCTACTGAGGGCTGCAGCATGAATCACCGTAACTTTTGAGAGTTTATTTTTCATAGCCTCAGAAAACGCAGTCACCTCTTGCTCGGCTGTTAAATCCATCTGATGGGTTGTGACACCCACTAAACCACTGATGTCGGGTAGTTTAGTGTGGTAAATCGCCATAACATTATCCAATATTGCCAGCGCAGGCAATATGGCACGACCTATTCCGCCTGAGGCACCGGTTAATATGATCATGTTGTTGACCAACGTATCAAGGTCGCACCCCAAGATAATCCCACACCAAAACCGATGAGCATTACGGTGTCTCCATCCTTTAAGCGACCTTGCGTATCCGCGTCTTTGAGTGCAATAGGAATGGATGCCGATACCGTATTACCGATGTTCTCAAAGTTGGTAAAAACCTTATCCTTATCCAATGACAAAGTTCGAATAAGATTTTCAATCACCAACTTACTGGCTTGATGGAATACAATCAAGTCGATATTTTCCAGATTAAGACTAGCGCGATCAAGGAGTTTATTGATACAGGGCGGCACGACGCGCATGGTAAAAAGAAACACATCGCTGCCCTGCATCTCAAGCGGGCCACGACAAGCATCTATAAGCTGCTCTGCTTCTCTGGCACCGCTACGTTTAACAATCAGACGATTATGGCCCGCACCATCTGTACCAAACTCAAAGGGGCCGATGCAGTCACTATCGCTCTTATCCAGTAATATTGCAGCCGCGCCGTCACTAAAGATTGGGCGACAAGTCCGGTCATTTTTTTCAATGTATTTTGTATAGGTATCCGCGCACAATATCAAACCCTTATGCGCCACGCCTGATTCGATTAGACCACTAGCAATACTCAAGGCATAAACAAAGCCCGAGCAACCCAAATTAACATCAAACGCCATGCAATTTTTTGATAGCCCAAGCCGATCCTGCAAAATACAGGCGCTGGTTGGTAATACATAATCAGGAGACTGTGTCACCAGAATAAGAAGATCAATGTCTTCAATATTTAAAACGTCACCAAGTAACTTCTTACCGGCTTCAAACGCTAAATCAACGGCTGTTTCACCCGGTGAAGAAATATATCGCTTATGAATGCCCGTTTTTTCCAGAATTTTCGGCATATCCCAATCGGGATTGTCGCCTTGAAGTATATCAACGCCTTCTACCGTTTCTGGCAGATGGTATGAAATTGCAGTGATCTTAACTTTCACTTATTTGTCCTTCAATTTTTATAGACTTGAATCAACGAAACGATTGGCAATTTCACGGCCAATTCTGTCAGCGTTTGCCATAATCATAAATGTATGCGATTTAGCGGGTAGTATTGGCAGACACGCGCCGTCCACAATATGGATGCCCTCAAGTGACAATACCTCGCCAAGTAAAGATGTTTCACCAAGTGCTGGGGTATCTTTCATGGGATGCGTGCCAGCATAATGTATATCGCCCCCGGCACTTCCAATAGTAAAACTTTTCGGGAGAAGTATCGCACCCAACTTCAAATAGGCTTTGCGGAGCTTTAATTCGGCTTCGTTCATGAGGGGCATAACATCATTAGTGTATTTACCAACCACCTCAAGTTTACTACTCGCTTGAAGTCTTACACTCGCCTTCGTTAGGTTGCCAGGTAAAAATAGGTTACCCACAATACATGAACTCAATAAGTTACGAAATAATTTAATACCATTGGGGCGCTTCAAGGGCGCACGCCGAAGGATCTCAGATATCATGATACCCGTTGTGCCAAAAGTAGCGCCGAAGGCTGTAACATCCCCATCAAGTGGTAACGTAAAGGCTAATTGACCAATACTTGCACTAGATGTTCTCGGCACCCCTAAGAGACGCGGAACCCACAACATGAATGCCGCAGTAGGGCTTGAAAGTAACGGTACTTCCTCGTAATGTTTGAGTGTTTGAAGCACTAACCGGCTAGTAGCCAATGTACCTGCAGCCAAAAATATCTTTGTTGCACTAATTGTTTTACGCTCGCCGTTCGGAAGAAATTTCCCTTCGATTGCCCATAAACTGGTTTTGCGCGAAATCCCTTCCACCAGAAAACCTGATTGCAGTGTAAAGTTTTCGTGCTTTAGTAAGGCAGACATGTCATATGCAGATGAATACAAGGAGTGGCGACTACACCCCCATAGACAGTTGCCCAAAAGATTACATGCTTGCCGCTCTTCAGTGTCCGCGGTTAGAACTGCTACACGAGCACGCCCCATTTTAAAGCCTAGCGGAGCAAGCTTGTGTTTAGAAAAAGAATAACGATTCAAAAGGTGTGCATGCAGCTTATCCAGTTCAATTGGCGGCTGCGCCCATTCATCAAGTCCAAAATAGTCCGACAAATCATCAGCAATACCACCGCTGATTCCTATCCGCATAGCAACATTTGCGTAAGAAGCTTCCATCTCAGAAACTGGAAAGTTGTGTGCACTAAGGTCATCTTTAGAAAAACAGGCAACGCCACCACCCCAAGCGTTGGATAGCCCTCCAGTTGCTAATGAACCAATAGTGATAAAATCATCACCTACAATCCGATTGTGACGCTCAAATTGGTTAAACACATAAGAAACAGTTGGCGCACGAAGTTTCGGCGAAACCGCATCATGCATTTTTAACGCATAAAAATCCTCACCTACCATCCATTTCCATTGCTCGGCATCATTAGCCCGTGCGTCAAGAAAATTTTCTTCCGGCAACAAAACACTAGCCTGCTTGCCGCCATCAACCATCAATACCCGAAGTCCAGCCTTAACTAGTGGAAATGCTGCCGAAACCCCGGCAGGCCCACTACCTATGATGATAATGTCAAAATCTGGCTTCATGATTGCTCTTCAAATGCGTGCGGGAGTATGTTGCGGATTACGGGTGCCAACAACAACCCCAGAATTTGCCAACTTACTTCAGATACTACAGCATGGGCTATTCTAAAGAAACTTCTTACAAAGCCATGACGATAACCTATCCCAAGAAACCGCCGTGCCCCAAGCGTGGTTGCTTCCGCCAGAATGGTTGCACTATCAAGCCGCCACATAAATTCTTTACCCCAAGGAGTTTTAGTGCTGCTCCCACCATCAATAAGTGCCAACAGTGCTGTCCACCCTATAAATTGCTTAGGTAAACCGAGTATTCTACCAGCCCTTAATTTCTCTATTGTTCGAACATAACGGCGCAATAACATTGTCCCTGCGGGTTCTTTTAATATATAAGTGAATAGTGTTTGACCCTCCTGCAACAAATATCTCCTGCGATTATTGCCTGATGGTTGCATTCCTGAATGTAATGGGCGTAGCGTAAGATCCAGTTGTTTGAGGTCAGATGTTGTAGTCATGGCAGGTAAGTCGAAAAGTGAATTTAGTCGCTCCAGTCCTAATCGGGATCGCAATGATTTTCCAAGAATGAGTGCAATAACTTTCATACAAATGACTGGTACAGGTATGAACATTCGCCAGCAACGAAGTCGTGATTTTGCAATCTCGCCAAGAAATTTTGAGAAGGATACCGATTTAGGTGCAGCAAGACAATACACGCCAGATGGCACATCACTACGCTCGGCAATATGCAACAAGCCCATTGAAAGATCAACTACATGAATAGGCTGAATGTTGGGAGCAGGTATAAACGCAGGTAATATGGGCAAGCGTTTAACGCTATCGACCAAGGTTCCGAATAAACCACGCAACTCACCGCCGTAAACTTGCCCTGGCCGAACAACCCAGCCACCGGCAGAAAGCACTTTTTGTTCGATATGCCATTTAGTGCGTCCGTAGGAGGTCGGCGCATCTAATCGGGCTGTTTGACTGGAAACAAAGATGAGCTTTGCCCCAACCTTTTGACAGGCTGTAATTAGTAGTTTTGCTGCCAGTAATTCCTGTGTGCTGTCTTGCAGATTATCTGGATATTTACTTGTGGCGAGATGCAAGACAACATCAGTACCTAAAGGTAAAGTAGGCATTTCATCTGATGTAAGGTCGTAACATTTCCAATCAACGCAATATCTTTCAGGCCTATTTCGAGTTAATGCAACGACCTCATACCCAGAGACATGTGCGTGTTTAATAAAACACTGGCCAATGTAACCATTTGCCCCTGTTACTGCTATTTTCATTTTCTTAAGCCTACCTTATTTCCATATCGATGCCGCTTATTTACTTTTTTATTTTTACGTACATTTTTTTTTATGTTTATTCTAGGTCCATGAACATTGTTAGACAATTGAGCATCGGGTTTAGTAAAAGTGAATTTTGAAGTAATTAGATACATAAACAAAAAAAGTAAAACATCCGATATAAACTTAGCATAAACAGGATTGGGCAATAACTTCATAATGCCAAACAGCATTACGGATGATACCGGCGTATAAAATAATGCTAAGCCAAAATACCGAACGGCATGTTTTCCGATTTCATTACGCTCTTTAATAGAGTATGTAAAATAACGATGCGAAAAAAAACCAAATATTGCAGCAACAACTTTTATCATCATATTTGCAATGACAGGCTTATAACCTAAGTGTAGTAGGAAAATATACCCACCAAAGTCAATGCCATAAGCGACACCAGCCACTAAAATATACCTGACAAATACCATGCTAACCATTAATCTGCATCCTTGTTAATTTAAAAGTTCCATTTTACTTAAACGACTTCTAATTTTTTTTGCTGGCACACCTACATAAACCGCATAGTCTTCCGTATCTTTAGTGACTACCGCATTTGCACCAATTACCGAACCCTTACCCAAGCTAATACCAGGCATAATGACAGCACCAGCGCCTATCCACACATCATCTTTAATTATTATTTTTTTAGGTATCACTAGCCGAGAAAATATGGTTGGAAACTCTCCTTCAATAGGATGTTGTCCCGACGATATAGTTACATTATTACCAATCAATACATTACTGCCAAGCTCTATGCCGCCAACACCATTAATATAGGCACCACTATTAATGCCAAGATGTGTTCCTGTGGTTATCCTGTCCGCGTGTACGATAATGACGCGTGGTTGAATCCATGGGAACCCCGCAACTTCTTTGAATAGAAACTTGCTTGCAATCCCTCGTATAAATACACCTAATACAGTTGGAAAAATTGATGAAACCCCAAAAATTAAAGATTCAACTTCTAACCTGATAATAGTTGATGGAGAGTAGCAGCTTGCTTTTTCTAATAAAAATTTTAAATAGCCCATTTTAAAACAGATCTTCTTTAGTCATTGTAGATTTAATTGACTTTTTTCTTGATGAAAGCCGTAAATGAAGAGCATATCTAGGAACATTTGATATGTCATATCCTAGAAATGCTAAGACTAATTGCATGCCCATTAAAATGGGCATGGCAGCCATCATAACAGTTCCAGCAGGAGTAACTGCTCCACTTTGTGCTGATTGTAACCAAGAATAACCACCGTAACTGGCACCGACTAAAAACAAAACCATACCCAACGGCAATTCTATTGATGCCAGTGACAAATCACGCAAATAATAGTTATAAAAAATTCGTTTTATTAGGTTACGAGTATGCTTAAAAAGAAACTCACCTAATATTTTGGATATTTTTAGGTTACTTACTTCATCACCATATTGTGCATCCATAGGTATATCAATCACCACTGCACGTAATGTATTAAGTCGAAAAAGCATGTCGGTTTCAAAAAAATAACGCTTACTGATCTTTGCAAATGGTAAATGCCGAGCAACATCTGCATGGATAGCCGTGTAGCCATTAGTAGGGTCAAACAAATCCCAATAACCAGAAGAAAGCTTAGTCATAAACGATAACACGGCATTGCCAAAAAGACGCACCTTGGGCATGGCTCGTATTTCTTCAAGATCAAAGAAGCGATTGCCCTTAGTGTAATCGGCCTCACCCGCCAAAATAGGCTCAATGAAATTGAGGATAAGGCTTGGATCCATTTGACCATCCCCGTCCAATTTAACAATCACCTCAGCCCCATCGGCAATCGCTGCACGATAACCTGTCATTACTGCACCGCCAACACCTTGATTGCATTCGTGATATACCACCTGAACACGCTGATCCAAACATTGCATCTCAATATGTTTTCCGGATCCTTCTGGGCAGGCATCATCAATAACGTAAATTCGCCATATCTCAAGTCCGATACTTGAGATAACTTCTCGTATATGTCTTTCTACTTTGTAGCAAGGAATGACGACAGCAATGCGACTATTACTAATCGCGTTCTGATTTTCCTCTTGATTGGATGCAGTAATACTCATTGTCGTAGTGAGTTGCTTTTAAATTCCAACGGAATTGACGTATGTCCTGTTGTGTAAACTACTGCATTAACTGCATTTGAAGGTGCCGTCACCTCCATTGTTTGTTCAGTCCAAGCAGAGGTGCATTCGAAGGTCTTAATATCCGCAGTAACAAATTGTCCTTTAGCGTCAAGCCAGTTAATCTGAATACGGCCCAATGTCGGCTCTTTATCGCAACGAGCGACTACAGTATTCAGATAACGTTGCCCGGAAGAAACCGCAACCGCTTGAGTCGCTGAGGATGCAATATTTGTCAGGATAACACCCGTATCAGCACCGTATTTTGCCTCCGGTGCCAAAGCCCAACCAGCAATTGATTTAAAATCCGGATTGCTAAGTAGTTCCGTTTTAAACTTGTAATCAGCTTTTACCTTTCGAACACTAAGTACCCCAAACTCTGCAATCTTCTCGGTTACCTTTTCAACAAGAGCTTGTTTAGCTTTTCCTTCATCAGGACAGCAGTTTGTGCCATTCCAATTGGAATCCAGAATGACTAAACTGACGCCACGTTTGATCAACATATTGGCAAGATCCCCCTCTGATTGGGTGGCGCGGATTTCTGTTACAAAAGAAAGATTATACCAGCCAGGGTAGAGATAATCGCCAGAAAGACCTGCTGCCAATGGATCTGAAAAGAGAGCGACAGGTGATTGAGTGTCGTTAAGACTATTAACTAGCTGAACCGCACGCCTGATTGGAAGACTATTTAGTAAATATGCATCACGACTATGCGCATCGGTTATAGAATATATTGCAAAGTCTTTATAGTAAGGCCCTGCAGTAAAAAAAACAATGTTTAAAATTATAGTAAATACTGATGCAGTCCACCAGAACCATCTAATTATCTTCCATTTGTTAATTGCTGTGCACAGCGCAATACCTATGACGGCCACTAATATTACCCATGAAGGAAATAAATATCTTAAATATGCCTGTCCTTGACATGTTATTAGAATAGAAACCACTCCCACAAAGAGCAATTCGATTTGACGGCTATTTCTAAATATTAGTAATGTTAAGCACGCAGAAGGAAATAATAATAACCACTGGAAACCACCGGCACCCGAAGCAGCCTCCAGATATTTAGATGTTTGAAAAGTTGCACTATATATAAAATCCCACGAAATACCATCACTATATTTAGTAGAAAAATTAGAACTAGCGCTCCAGAATGGGGATTTGAATATTTTATTAAACAACGGGAAAACAGGATTTTCCGTTATATACCATGCTGTGAAATAAGGAATGATGCCTAGCATCAGAAAAAAACCAAAACCTATTAACAAAGACACCAAATTGATTTTTTTAAACCACACCTTGTATCGCCAAATTAGTATTAAAAACAAAGGGATCAATAAGGAAGATGTGACGGCTTTACTGGCTAAAGCACAGCCAAGAAGGAATCCAGCAATGGGCAATTCAAGCTTAGGCTTTCCAACTATTGAACAAGCCCTGAGTATTGTCAAAGTACCTGCAACAGCAAACGATGCCCAAACTGATTCGATAAATAAACTGTTACCCTCAGTAAAAGTCAACGGCGTTGATAAATATATCAGAACCGCCCATCGAACTCCAACGATTGAACCACCCGCCCACAACACAAGACTCCTTATCAACCAGGCAAGTATGAAAATAAAACCTACATTTATAATACGTGCTGCAGCTTCGCCAGCGAGCATATAACCAATGGAAAAAATAAAGTCACCAAGCGCGGGCATCACTGCCCATGTATACATACTGACATCAAACTCCCATTGATGACGCAATGCCAGGTGAGTAGGAATAACCAGATGCGAGGCTAGGGCATCCCACCCAACTTCCGGCATTAACGCGACAACAAGATAAACCAATCCGATAACTGCAATCACCACATCAAGCCAGTTAACGCAGGGTTTAGCTATAGCCTTTTCATTATTAAAATAGGTAATTATAGCTTTGCTTTTGTCTACAAGTACCCGCCAACCAAGCACCAGGGGCAATGCAAGTGCGGCTCCATATACCCCAGGATAATTCACAGGAAAATGGGCAAGTAGCCCCACTAGTGTGCCGTAAACACCTGCTCCTATCAGGAAACAATTAATCCAGTCTTCATCTGTGATCTTTAATCGTCCGAGCAGCCAATAGCCCAGCATTGAGGACGCAACAGCAAACCAGACCACAACCAAAAAAGGCCAAACAGCTCCAGCAACAATAGCCAGAAGTGCTGCAACTAAAAGCGCCGCAACACCAGTATTCCTTTGAAATCGCCACGAAAAAAGACTGACTAAAATAGCACCGACAGTTATAAACCCAACGAATCTAATTATCGAGTCAGTACCTGACCACACCATGGACTGTGGCCACGGTAACTTGTAAAGCCCAAGTATTGTTAGCGCGAAACCTGAAATAAGTGTAATTGCAATTAATATTTGCGCATAACCACTAAATGAACCTATCTTATTTTTCACTTTGCTCTTCTCTCCTCTCTGAAGCCAATCCTGCAAAACCGCGACTGTCATTCTCAATAAACTCAAGAAAAAAGTATTTAGTATCTTCAGGTAGATTATTTATAACATCTTTAAAGCTAGTGTCATTCGGATTCGCTCGGTATACTTTTTTGAAGTAAATCCACATTCCAGAACGTAACATGCCATCATAAAAACTATCACCAAGGATGGCTATCGGTGGCAACTCCTGGCCGGTTGGTTCTTTAACTTCATAAATCCATAAAAATGGTGCTTTATGTTCAACAAGGTTATAAGGGGGCTGTACCCAATTCGATTTAACAAATAAGGCATTTTCTACTGGTGGGAAAAAAATCGGCATAAATAAAGCCTCACCTCCACTCAAAGGTTTTTCTTCTATTTCGAGACTATGAGTCCAGACTGGATTCACTTTCCCTTCCAATTTTCCAATCTCGTTTACGAGGGTACGGGTAACCTCAAACGCTGCCGGGTCGTTCCAGTGAAAGTCGGTTTTATGGAAAACATTTCTTTTTTTTGCCAACTCCCGCAAGATCGCTGTGCTATCGAGGAAAATGATGTCCTTCATTGCTCTCAGGCGATCCTGAAGCAGATCCACTTGGCGTGGATTGGGCAGTTTTTTTACTGTATTGGGTAGATGCTCTGAATAAAATACATCTTTCATCGGCGCGATCATGATGACGAGTTTGACGCCACGCGCTGCTAGTTTATTTGCGAGCTGTTGGGTTCCTTCTACGACCGCATCCAAATCTTTTCGCAAGGTAACTTCGATTTGTGGCTGTCCCACATCAATCACACTACGATAAAAAAGCCAGCCGTCACTACCGATGTGTACTTTGTCGGATATGTTGAATACTGAATAGTCGATTTGTGTTTTAGCACGAATCAGAAAGTCACGAAAGCCAAAATTATCGTCAAACCATTTGACTGAGTCACGGGTGTATTGATTAATATCGGCCCAAGATTTCAACGTTGGCTGTGGAGTTAATTTTCTGTTTTCATCCAGCTTTGGCAGGCGGGGAAATCCAGTGACCATCTGCACCATCGGCAACCATAGTACCAACATAAATGCGAATACGAAAACAAATTGAGACAGTGTCTGCTTCATTAGAACCGAAAATAAATAAAGGGGTTAAAGCCATTTGCTGCAATCAACATGCACGAGTATGCCAAAAGTGTCATTGCATTGACTCCCTGTAATCCTACCGACACATAGCTTGACAGGCCAATTAAGCGAAAGCGCTCCATCGGAAAAATAGAGCAAACCGTGGCTACCAGTAAAAATGTAATCTTATCTGGGCCGAGAATGATTGGAATAGTTTGCACTATTGCTTGGTTAGGCGTGATGTTCGCCATAATAGCCAAATAGTCAAGTGCTATTGAGGCGCTAGACGCCCTAAAAAAGACCCAGCCTATCATCACCAATAGAAAGGTTATTGCTTGACCAACCCAACCCGTGGTCGCAAAGCTATGGCGTGCGAGAAGCTCCCGCTCAATAATCAATAAAGTGCCGTGGTAAACACCCCAGATGATAAAGCTATACGCACCGCCATGCCATAAACCACAAAGAAAAAAAACGATGAACAGATTGATAAAGGTTCGATATTTTCCTGCCCGATTACCGCCTAACGGAATGTAGAGATAATCTCGAAACCAGCGGGACAAGGTCATGTGCCAGCGACGCCAGAATTCCGTGATGTTTTGTGATCGATACGGTTGATTAAAATTTTGAGGAAATTCAAAGCCCATTACCCGACCAAGACCAATTGCCATGTCCGAATAGCCGGAAAAATCGAAATAAATCTGTAGGGAATAAGCAAACACGCCCAGCCAGGCAAAGCCGGTACTCAGTTCACCTTGTGGCAAAGCAAAAACGCTATCGGCAATATCACCTACGCTATCGGCCAAAATGATTTTTTTGCTGAGTCCAATTACAAAGGTAAAAACGCCGCAGTAGATTTGCTCAATCCGCACCTTTCTGTCTCGAATTACATCAACGACCTCGGAGTATCGCACGATAGGTCCGGCAATTAGCTGAGGAAAATTGGCCATATACATGCCAAAATCTACCAAGGATGGCTCAGGTTTAACTTTGTGGTTGTAAACGTCAACAAGATAAGAAATAGCGTGAAAGGTATAGAACGAAATCCCGGCCGGAAGCAGTATTTGTCCAACCTCAAAATGAACATTGCCGCTGAATATTGATGCCGCATCATTTGCTGATTTAATGAAAAACATTCCGTATTTGTAGTATAAAAGCGGCAATAAATTTACTGCTATACCAATAATAAGCGCCCATTTTCTGACAAAGCCGGATGACTTACAAAAATACAGCGCAATTAAATAATTAAATGTTATAGAGCCGCATAAAATGATGGTAAGAAAGCCACCATCAATAGAGTAGAAAAGCAGGCTTGCAAGCAGAATTACCCCGTTCCTGAAGCGCGACGGGGTGGCGAAATATATCGCAAAAAATACGGGTAGAAAACCAAAAATGAATGCTGCTGAACTAAATACCATTTCCTTTTATACCCTAATCTTTAAAAACTTAAACTTTACACCCAACAACCTAACATCTTGACCTGTCCCTAAGTTTACAGGGCTCTCAGGCTTTGGAATGGTAAATATGATGCTATTTGCAGGCGTGGCGGTTTTAACCAATAACTTATTATTACTGGCGTTTATTACGCCTAAAAACTGTCCTTTCCAGTCACCCACCTGCACTTGTATTTCTTTGCCGATGTTTGTGGAAAAGGTATCGGCCAAGTCGATTTCTAGGGTGAAGTTAGCAGGCAGGTTTTGTGTAAAGGTAAAAACAGCATTTTTACCCTCGGTCCAGCGACCTGATGATTCATAATCCGACATGCCCGTCACAGATTTTATGAATGACGGATAATTAGGTTTATCCGCAAATTGAATACCCTCGGCTAGAGTTGCGGTATAGTCATCATGGACATCAACCACCACTGGCTCTGCTGGCAACTCTTTTGGTTTGTCATCACATCCTGCAAGACTAATCATTACAGTTACTAAAAAAATAAGGGATAATTTCATGTTCACTCTTTAAAAAATATTACTCACTAACAAAATACAATTTCGTAATACATCAATCCTATCCGTAGCCGCATTAGAGACTACCCCGCCTACGTCATCGGCCATATAGTAACACCTAATTCCGATACCCGCTTTACTAGCCGCTTGCATGTCAGAATCATTATCTCCAATCATGATTGAATGAGCAAGATCAATGTTATATTTTTCTGCCGCTTGTAAAATCATGCCGGGATTGGGTTTACGATCAAAAGACTCTTTTTTATAATCACCCACACCGTATTCAGGATGATAAGGGCAATAAAAAACCTCGGTTATCGGCGCACTTTCTGCTTCAAATTGCTCACACATCCATTCGGTCAGCTTTAAAAAATCAGCTTCCGTGTAATAACCACGACCTATGCCTGCCTGATTAGTCACGACGATTATTAAATAACCTAATTGCTTGGCCGCTCGGCAAAGATCAAAGATACCGTCAATAAATTGAAAGTTTTCAGTGCTTGAGGTATATCCAGAATCATGATTAATTACACCATCGCGATCAAGAAATAGTGCGCGGTTAACAGACACGTTACAAGCCTGCCAATACGGTCTGCGCTAGTGCATAATCATCGGGTACACCGATGTCAATAAATTGTCCCTGCGTAACAAAGCCATTAAATCTAATGTGTTGCAGTTGTTTAATAAAAAACTCTGTTTCTAAAGAAAATGCTTGCCCCACGGGGAAGTCATCTAGTGCATTTTTAGGCAGTACATAACAGCCCGCATTGATTAAGCCAAGACCTGTTGCACCCTTCTCAAGAAAGGCATTAATTCGCCCTTCATACATCTCTACTCTACCAAAGCGCTCTGTATCAGCTACTTCGCGCACCACTATCGCAGGACATTGACTGTGTTGCCATAAGCGTTCTAGTGCATCAACCTCAAGATCCACGTAGGTATCGCCATTAAAAATAAAAACATGATCGGCTTGGCATTGTGTTAAAGCCGCACGAATTGCGCCGCCTGTGCCCAAAGGTTGTTGCTCTACTTCATAAACCAAGTGCATGCCTTGGTAGCTATCACCAAAATGTTTAATGATGTTATCTGACATAAAGCCCAAAGCAAGTACGACTCGCGTAAAGCCTTTTTGGGCTAGCATGGCCAGTAATATTTCTAAAAAAGGCCGTCCAGCGACAGGCGCCATGGGTTTTGGCACATCTGAGACGACGTCGCGTAATCGGGTACCAAAGCCACCCGCTAACACTATGGCTTCCATTAATGGGCTGCCTTAAAAAGTGCATTCTCTACCAAGCCGCATAATATATGGCCTAAGACCAAATGCCCCTCTTGTATTTTAGGGGTATCGCTAGAAGGAATTTTTAATACGAAATCACATAACTCAAGCATAGGCCCATCTTGATTACCTGTTAAGCCGATGCATATCAAGCCTTGTGCTTTCGCTTCTTTAAAAGCACTTAAAATATTAATGGATTTACCCGAGGTAGAATAACCTATAAATACATCGCCTTTATTGCCCAGCGCTTGCACTTGACGGGAAAACAACTTTTCAAAGCCATAGTCATTACCTATAGAGGTAAGAATTGAGCTATCAGTAGTTAGTGCCATCGCGGGCAAGCCTGGTCGATCAAAAGCAAAACGACTAACAAATTCACCGGCAATATGCTGGGCATCTGCCGCACTGCCACCATTACCCGCCAATAAAATCTTGCCGTCATTTTTTAAGCAGTTAATACAAGCAACAGCGGCAGCTTCAACGGTTGTTAGTAAGTCTTTATCGGCTAACATAGTCGACATGACTTGCTGTGCTTCAGAAATTTGATGGGTAATGTAGTTATTCATATGTTTTGTTGTTTATGAAGATTTGTTTAGATTGTGGCGGCTAAGTCGCTATTTTACTTTATGGTTCAAAAGTGTCTGGATAATGCTTTCTGCTAATCCGGTTACTTCAACAATTGTGGTTATAGAAATACCTTTGTTCAGCATATTTAACGCAATCGCTTTTGATGCCTTAACTATTCCCTTTTCCATACCCACTTCCATGCCTTTTTCTTCAGCCGAAGCAATCTTGCTTTCTACATCAGCCAATGATTGCATGCGTGTTTCATAAACTAAGCGTTCTTCTTCATCAAACATACGATCGACGGCGGCTATGGCTTTAACGATGTTTTTATCGGAGGCTAATTCTTTAGGTACATGGCCTTTGTCTAGTTTATCGGCGTTGGTCAAAAATGTGCTCCAACGATCTAGGGCGCTAGTGACTTGCTCGTAGTTTTTGGTAAATTTTCTTAGTTCTACATAATGCAGCTCAAAAATATCATGCAATTTATCATCTTTGCCTGTTGCGGTGTTGATAATTTTATAACAACTATGAACTTCGGTTCGATCAGGGATAAAGTTAAAATCCAAAATATTAATGCTGATGGTTTTTTTCAGCTCTTTATACATCTTGCCTTCACTGAGTTGCTCGGTAACTAGCTTTGCCCAGTAGTAAATAGCACGTTTGTCAAAGTTATAGTCTTCGCTGATTTGCATCTCTACATTAAACCAGCGTCCGTTTTCACTTTTGGCTTTGATGTCCAAGATGGACATTTTACCGGCACGGTAATCTGCCAAGTTGTAGGGGTTTTTTAATTCAACTTCAACGACTTGTTCTTGTTCAGAAACGATGGCATTGATCAACGAGATCAGTAGATCTTTGTTTTCTTCGCTACCAAACAGCTTTTTAAAGGCGAAATCGACGCGTGGGTTTATTCTACACATAAAATCCTCACAGCTTTATTATTCACTAAATCTTCCAAGCTTGCGTACCGTGTTTGGTAAAGTGGCAATTACTCACTTGACCATTAAAATTGCCTAATGACCTAATCACATCCATGCGTTTTTCAGGTGGCACAAAAAACATCATAAAACCACCACCACCAGCACCAGAGACTTTGCCGGCTAAAGCTCCAGCATCAATGGCGATATTATAAATTTCGTCTATATGTGGATTAGAGACAGTCTTGGCAGAGCGTTTTTTACTTTCCCACCCTAAACGCATAGAATCCACTATGCCTGTAAAATCACCTTTCAGCAAACATTCTTTCATTACCAGCGCTTCGTGCTTAAGACCATGCATAGCCTCTATGGCCTCTACTGACCCTGATTTTACATTATTGCTTTGGTCAGCGATGATCTTGGCAGATTCTCGTGAGACGCCCGTGTAAAATAAGACTAAAGAAGCTTCTAACTCGCAAATAATCCAATTCTTGATGCGCAATGAATTAATAACCGCACGCTCATCTTCGTAAAACTCCATAAAATTAAAGCCACCAAAGGTTGCTGAATACTGATCTTGCCTGCCACCTTGTAAGCCGCAATCAACCCGCTCAATTTTAAAGGCCAAATGCGCTATGGTGTAATCATCTAGCGGTAAATTTAATAATTCAGTAAAAGCACGAATCATCACCACTACCAAGGTGGAAGAAGAACCTAAACCCGATCCTGCCGGCGCATCACAAAAAGTACTCAATTCCAATGAAATAGCTACTCCATTGTTATAATTCTCAATCATGTGATTATAAACTGCCTTGTGAAGATCAAGATGTCCATCAAGTTCCAGTGGTACGCTCATCGCTTTAACTTTTTCGGTCTGTTGATCCGTTGCAACAAAGCGAATAATGGGCTCATCCAAGGTCTTGATCACCGCATAAGCGTAGCGATCTATAGTCGCATTAAGAACATATCCTCCATGTCTATCGCAATAAGGTGAGACATCAGTACCACCACCAGCAATACCAAGTCGCAAAGGGGCACGGGCTCTTATTATTTTTTTTTGCATGTATAAATCTTATTTAAAAAAACATACCAAATTAATTGCCAAACCAATCACCTATTTAAAGGTATCTTGCCCTTAGAAATTTCACTTCTCCAATGATTAAGTAAATCATGAAACATTTGCCTCACAGGTATCTCTGGTTTCCAATTAATCGCAGACCTGATTTTGCTGTTGTCAAACATTTGATAGTCGGCATCAATGGGACGCAACCTGTCTTCATCAGTAACAACCTTGATATCTTGGCGAGTACTCATACTTAGAATTAGCTCAATAACCTCTGGTAATTTAAAAACTTCTTCGCCAGCAATATTAAAATAGTCACCACAATTAATTTTCCCTTTCTCGCTTTCCTCAAGTAGCAAAAAGTAAGCTCTTACCGCATCCCTTGAGTCTTGAAAAGTACGTGTGCTAGATAGATTACCAACTTTAATGATCGGTTCTTGCAGACCTGCCTCAATTAAAGCGATTTGCTTCGCAACCGTGCTCTCAAAAAAAACATCGCTCCGGCGTGGCCCAGAATGTGTTCCCATTCTTGTTATAAACGTACGTATATTGTAGGCCTCTCCATAAAACTGGCCTAAATAGTCAGTCCCAATTTTGCTAATACTATAAGGGCTGGCACCATGAAAAGGAGTTTCTTCTGCCAGAGGCACACCTGGCTTGGCTTTACCGTAAACTTCACTTGAAGAACACACGTGCACAACAGGATTATAACCATCAACCTCCTTAAGTTGACGAATATTCTCCAACAGATTGGCTGTACCAATAATATTGGTTTGCAAGGTTTCAATCGGAATATTGAATGATGTTTTTGGGTAAGATTGCGCGGCCAAATGAGAAATAAATTCGGGCCTTACATCACGCAGCATCCTGGACATGGCCGCATAGTCATTCAGGTCTGCATAATAAAGACTAATTCTATCCTTTTTATTAATTCTTTCTGTAAGGTGATACAAGTTATCCATCGACTCCTGCCAACGCATCATTCCAACTACATCATATTGCGTATTTTCCAACACATAGTCTGCCAACTGTGAGCCAACTTGCCCTGTTATTCCCGTAATTAGTATTTTTTTACTCATTTTTATCCTTGTAACTTACAAATCAAAACACTTAAAAACACGTTTTACGCAAATTCTATTTGCGCTGCTTCTACTAAACCATAACAAGGTCGATCTAGTAACTCTGATAAAACAGGTGATATCATTTGAATCACTTTTGGCCGGTTCTTGAAAAAATCGGCTTCAGGTTCTGTCACACAAAAATGTAAGTTCGGTAACACGGTATCCTGCAAAATTTTGGCAAACTCTGTTCTAGCTAGTACATCCGGCCCACCAAAATTGATGATATTTTGAGGAAAATCGTCCCACCGCTGGGCTAATGCAATTGCACCCTGCACGACATCATCTCGATGAATAACCGCTCGATAGAACGGATGAAATATATCTGCTTCTTCGCTCCTTTCTGCACAGCCAGACAAATACTTGGTAAATTTATCCTCCCGAGAAAAAACATAAGAAAGACGTATCGCCTTAAAAAGAGGATTACCCAAAAATTGTTTTTCTACCGCGTGCTTCATCTCAGCATATTCACCCGCCGGATTACAAAGGGCCTGCTCATCAAACTCATTATTTCTTTCACCATAAACTGTATCACTAGAGAAAAAAACAACACGCCCACCACGCGCCATTACCTGTGTGATAAATTCTGATGTGCCAGTTACATTTACTGCCCAAGCACGGTCATGGTCACGAGCACAAATATCGGGTGCAGATATTGCAGCAGTTAACAACACTACATCGGATGGCCTAATGATTTCATAATCGAAATTATTAGGCGCATCCAATTGCAAGTGAAGCAGACCATCTTGGTGCGTTGAAGACGTGCCATAACCTTTTAATTTTAAAGACACACCTGCGAGTAAAGGTTTACCAATATAACCTGTTGCACCTACTACAATTATTTTTAGATTATCATTCATTTTTTTTGATTATAAATTTTCATTAACACAACTTAGTTAAAAGCAAATCCATCTTAATTATTAACCAGAACTGTTCTATACAGTGAGAGTGGTCTTTTGGGTTGAATAGAATTAAAACCTAACTCAGCCAATATACTTGAAAAAATAGTCCATGCTGCTTTTGCACCCCAAGCATTTTCAGCAAATACTATACTGTTTTGGCTTATTTCATTCCAACTAACTTCATCAAGATAAAGATTTACAACAGCATCGGCAAATTGCTCAGGGGTTTCTACAACCATAATATTCTCACCATCACTTAACGACATACCTTCTGCGGCGAGCATAGTAGCAACAACCGGTAAACCAACAGCCATCGCTGTGCCAATTTTACCCTTGATGCCCGCACCGTAACGAAGTGGCGCAACAGAGATACGCATCTTATCCAATAACGAGTTCAAATCTTCGATAAATCCGGCAATAATGACATCTTGACTAGCTAACGCCTGTATTTCTTCAGGCACTTTACTACCGACTGCATAGAATCGAACACCAGGTAACCGTTTTCTCAGTAAAGGCATTATTTCTGTTACAAAATATATTACTGCATCCACATTAGGTGCATGCTGAAAGCCACCTACAAAGACAATATCTTGACGTTCTTTAAATATTTTAGCTGTACCTTGTACGTCAATAATTAAAGGAAATACTCTTAAATTAACATCAGGTAATTCAGGGTGCAAAATTTCAAACTCTGCTTCACTATGTACGATTGAAGCATCGGAACCACGTATAATCGCTAATTCGCGTAATTTCATTTCATCTGCTTGTTTTTGTTTTTCCACATCTGATTGTAATTCTGCTTCTCGTGACATACGTAAAAAGTGTAAATCAACCGTATGATATAAAATTTTTGCTTTTTGACAGTATTTACGAATACAGCTTAAATGTCGCTCAGCAACCACAGGCCTAAATAAAAATACTAAATCATAACGCCCGCCAAACTCTTGCACATGCTGCTCAACCGAAGACACATAAGGTGCATATAAAACCTCTACACCGATACGTTGCAAAGCAGTCGTATGTTCTGGCATATAAAGAAAATTATCTTCAGGTATAAAAGTGACCTGAAAATCCATTTCTCTTAGTAACAACATTAAATTAAATACGGTGACCGAGCCCGCATCTTCGTTGGGTGTTAGAGTACAATGCTCCAAAACTAAAACCCGACGTTTGGCGGCTCTATCTTTTGCATCATCTACATCGATACCATTAGGTTGATGAGTTTGTAGACGGGTTTTCCAGCGTTCAACGAGTTTTTTACTATTATCTATTTGATAGGCTTTTATGCCACCCGAGGTATCTGTACCCGAGGTAATACCTTCATAATGGATGACTGTGGACAATGGCTGGTAAATAACTCGATAGCCTTTGTCTCGAATTTTAAGGGCTAAATCTGAATCTTCACAATAAGCCGGTAAGTAGTACTCATCAAAACCACCCAACTCGTCAAACAAGTCTTTCGGCACCATGATAGAAGCACCCGAGCAATAATCGACTTCTCTCGCATAATTAAAGACGGGTAATAAGGGGTCTTGCAAGCGCCCAAAATTCCAGGCGCTGCCATCTTGCCAGATAATGCCGCCGGCTTCTTGCAATCTGCCATCTGGATAAATTAGTTTTGAGCCTACAAGTCCAGTACCCGGAAATTGATCAAAGGTCAGTAGCAATTCATCTAACCAACCCATAGTTACTTCGGTGTCATTATTTAGAAAACAACAATATTTGCCACGTGCAGCTTGAGCACCAATATTGCAAGAACGGATAAAGCCTTGATTCTTTTTGTTCGAAATGACTGTTAGCCCGCCAATAGGTTTAAGTTTTTTTTCTGTATCGTCGGTTGAGCAATCATCAATCACTATAACTTCAAAAGTATTTAAGGGTAAATATCTACAAATTGACTCTAAACATTGAAGAGTGTAATAAATTTGATTATAAACAGGAATGATGACGCTTATTTTAGGCGCTGCAAATACTTTAAAGCTTATTTTCTCAACTGGTTTTTTATTTGTTTTTAATAGATATTCGCATAATATTTTTAAATCACAGACAGCATGTTCATTTGGCT
>Ga0364866_10322_pt1 | contig 33026 bp, 31 predicted proteins | sample ExccelAu500001D3_3_FD_206913 | JGI IMG/M metagenome (GOLD analysis project Ga0364866, IMG submission 206913) | Enriched cells from Trout Bog Lake Hypolimnion, Wisconsin, USA - BchlTB.Aug13.5000.01.D3 | ecosystem: Environmental > Aquatic > Freshwater > Lake > Hypolimnion/Profundal zone | place...
AATAATGATTTACCGCACAATAAATATATCTGGGACGAAAATACTCAAACTGCTAAACCCTGCTTTGAGATTGGCAATTCACCTGCCCTACTTGGTGAGTATGTCATGGGGCCTGGTCCACATGCTGGAAAAAAAGTAGCTCCTGCTTTTGAGTTGCTTAAGCGGCAAGTCCAAGAAACCTCCCCAGAATGGGCTGCAGCTATTACCAGCATTCCTGCTGATCGAATTCGTAAACTCGCCTTAGAAATGGCTGACACCGCCTTTGGCCAAGAATTTGAATTACCCATCCCATGGACTGATGTGTGGGGAGAAAAACAGGATTCTGTTATTGGTCGACCGGTCGCCTTTCATGCAATGCGCGGACTATCTGCGCACTCTAATGGCTTTCAAACAACACGAGGGCTTGCAGTTTTAATGTCCTTGCTTGGCACCATTGATCGTCCCGGCGGTTTTCGCCATAAGGCACCTTATCCAAGACAAGTCCCACCAAATATCAAGCCCCCCTCTTCAGAAAATGACATTAAGCCCAATACCCCGCTTGGCAAGGCTCCATTAGGTTGGCCAACCCAGCCAGAAGATTTGGCGCTGGATAGTCAGGGAAGACCTCTGCGAATTGATAAAGCCTTTTCATGGGAACATCCACTAGCAGCCCATGGACTCATGCATAACGTAATTACCAATGCAGTCAAGGGCGATCCTTATTCTATTGATACGCTGATGATCTTCATGGCTAATATGTCATGGAACTCAACAATGAATACTATGGAAATTCGTGAGCATCTAAATGCAAAGAATGAAGATGGCGAATTTAAGATCCCATTTTTAGTGGTGTGCGATGCGTTTCAATCAGAGATGGTGGATTTTGCCGACTTGGTGCTCCCAGATACTACCTACCTTGAGCGGCACGATGTCATGAGCATGTTGGATCGTCCCATTTCAGAATTTGATGGCCCTGTAGATTCAGTTCGCATCCCCGTACTCGAACCTCTAGGAGAATGTAAGCCATTCCAAGAGGTATTAATTGAGCTGGCATCGCGACTAAAGTTTCCAGCCTTCACCACTCCAGAAGGCGAAAGAAAATTTAAAGACTATCCAGACTTTATTACACGCTTCCAAACCGCTCCCGATTCTGGTATTGGCTTTCTGACTGGATGGAGAGGCGAGCAAGGTGAGAAATCATTGAAAGGCGCACCCAATCCAAACCAATGGCAAAAATACGCCGAGAACAATTGCCTACATCAATACCACATGCCTCGTGAGCATCAATACATGCGCAACTGGAATAAGGGTTACTTAGACTTCTCAAAAGAAAACGCCCTACGACAAAAAAACGATCCAATCATGATTGCGATCTACTCGGATATTTTGCAGAAATTTAGATTGGCCTCAACTGGCAAACGGCCAGGCGCCCAACCGCCTGAGCATCTCAAAGCAAGAATCTTTAAGTACTTTAATCCACTACCATTTTGGTATCCGCCGCTTGAGGACGAAGTTACTGACTTAACTGAATTTTCTCTCAATGCTATTACCCAGCGCCCGATGGCAATGTATCACTCTTGGGACTCCCAAAATGCATGGTTGAGACAGATACATAGTCATAACTATTTATACGTTAATACCCAGACTGCACTTAAAAACGGCATTGCAGACGGAGCTTGGATGTGGATTGAATCACAGTGGGGTAAAGTGAAATGCATGGCACGACATTCTGAAGCGGTAGATCCGGGGACAGTTTGGACCTGGAATGCGATTGGTAAAGCTGAGTCCGCGTGGAGTTTATCTGCAAATGCTGATGAATCCAAAAAAGGATTCTTATTAAACCATCTCATTTCTGAAGAACTACCATTAGGTGGCTTTACCGTTAGTAACTCTGATCCAGTAACAGGTCAAGCCGGCTGGTACGACGTTAGAGTGAAATTGGCTCCCGCAGGTGAGGATGAACCAGAAGAAACTTGGCCTCAAGTCAAGGCCCACTCTGTGCCAGGAATGCCACTCAAAAGAAAGACAGAAAATCTATGAGTACTAATAAACAACTTGCCTTGGTAATTGATTTAAATGTCTGCGTGGGATGTCATGCATGTGTTACCTCATGTAAAGAGTGGAATACATCTGGCTCAGCCGGACCACTGACTGATCTCAATGCCTATGGTGCAAATCCAAGTGGGACTTTCTTCAATCGCGTCCAAACTTATGAAGCAGGAATATTTCCTAATACCCAAACGGTGCATTTTCCCAAATCTTGCCTGCATTGCGAGGATCCGCCTTGCGTTCCTGTTTGCCCCACTGGTGCGAGCTATAAGCGCGCTGAAGATGGTATTGTGCTTGTTGACTATGATAAATGTATTGGTTGCAGCTATTGTTCTTGGGCATGCCCTTATGGCGCCCGCGAACTTGATGAAGAGCGTCAAGTGATGACGAAATGTACACTTTGTGTCGATCGAATTTATAGCGAGACCCTACCCGAATCAGAGCGTAAACCAGCATGCGTTCTAGCATGTCCAACTAGCGCACGTATTTTTGGTGACGTACATGATCCAGAGTCTGATGCCAGTAAGGCTATCGAAGAAAGGCGTGGTTACCAACTCATGCCTGAGTGGGAAACCCAACCCGCTAATCATTATTTACCCCGCTCCATTATGGAAACTATTGAAGCCGCAAAGAAAGAACTGTAATGCGCCCCCAATACTCAATTATCTTTTTAACAACCATGATCGGAATGGCACAGGGCTTACTATTCTCAGTAAGCATACTGAACTTTCGAACAGACGCTATCTCTCCAGATTTTTTAAGCTCAGTGATATTTCCGATTGCAATTATTTTGTTAATAGGTGGTTTGGTAGCATCCTTCTTTCATCTCGGTCATCCTGAACGAGCTTGGCGTGCTGCCATGATGTGGAAAACCTCTTGGCTTTCCCGAGAAGTCATCGCTCTCCCCCTAGTGATTCTGTTTGCGTTGATCGGACTGTATTTTTCACTCAATGACCATACACCACAATGGCTCTGGATCAGCATCATGATAAGCTGCCTGATTCTCTGGATATGTACTGCCAAAATTTATCAATGCATCCGCTTTATTCAAGAATGGTCACACCCGACTACCCTACTAAACTTTTTTCTTTTGGGTTTAGCCTCTGGCTGGCTACTGCTTACTGCTCTAGTCAACCTATTCAATCAAAGCATACCCTCTGCCAATAACAACCTTTTGATCATGATTGGTCTATTAATGACTTTTTGTGCATTTAATCTCAAGCTGTGGATATGGAAACGAAATCGTGGCCTTAAACCTAAATCCAATTTAGCTTCCGCAACCGGGATTAAAGGTCAAAATATTCGGCAAACCTCTATGGGCTTGATGGGTGGAAGTTTCAATACTCGTGAATTTTTTCATCATCAAACTGATCGAGTTATTACTAATATTCGCAAGATCATTTTGCTTTGTACGTATATTGTTCCAATGATCTTGATGGCCTACTCTCTGAGCGCCTCATCACCAAAAAATTACCTATGCTTGGCAGTAATTATTCAATTTATTGGCCTCATTTGTGAGAGATGGCTTTTCTTTGCTGAAGCCAATCATCCCCAAAATCTGTACTACCAAAGAGTCTCTTAACTAGCCAAACCCGGATGGATCAATTTGCTAGCCAATTAATACACGGGCGAACCCACATTTCACCCAAGAGGCTCGGTGACCCCGGCCCCAGTAGGACTCAAGTTCAAAGCATTCTTAATGCAGCTGGGGCTGCGCCAGATCATGGCAGATTATTGCCTTGGCGCATTATCGAAATTCAAGCCTCTAGTAGAGATCGTCTTAGCGAGGTATTTGCTAATTGCTTGATTGATCGAGATTCAAATGCTACTGAAGAGCAAATTAAAGAGGCAAAAGAGAAGGCTGGACGCGGTCCCCTACTATTATTGGCGGTCGCTAATTATCTCGACCAGGAGCCTATCATTCGCAAGGAAGAGAAGTTAATCTCTTTAGGATGTGCAATTCAAAATATCCTACTTAGCGCACACTCTTTTGGGTTTGGCTCTGGCTTATCTAGTGGAAAAGCTCTGCAAAGTGAGCGTATGAAAGAGCTCTTTTCCCTCAAAGATCATGAGGATCCTATTTGTTTTATTACTATTGGAACCGTACTGAAAAAAAAGCCAGATCGATTAAGACCAAGCTTTAACCAATATCATCAGATTTTCTAAATGTCATTATATTTCGACAGTCTGATTCTTTGCATCTATTTTCAAATGAATATAGTCTTAAGTAAATACATGCCCGACCTAGAAAATCAGTAGGATGCACAAAGCTATAGCTTTACTAGATAGTACTTTACGCATCACTATTTCTCTCTAATAAAAATGTGGCCCAACACTCCGAAGACTGATGGGCCATATTAGTCAATTCAAAAAATACTAAACGTAGTCTTTATATTTATCCAAGAAACGAACCGGCTTAGATAAAGCATCACGACGGAATGGGTCACCTAATTCACGGGTACACATAATTTCGATTACACAGGTCTTGCCTTCTTTCATCTGCATATCAATTGCTTTCTTGAGAGCAGGTCCAACCTCTTTAATGTCATCGACAACAATCCCCTCTGCACCCATTGATTTAGCAATGCCAGCGAAGCTGGGACTTTCAAGCTCGCCTGCGACAAAACGACGATTGTAGAAATCTACTTGGTTTTTCTTCTCCGCACCCCATTGACGGTTATGGAAAACGATCGCTGTTACTGGAATGTCATGACGGACAGCCGTCATGATTTCAACCATGCTCATAGCCCAAGCACCATCACCAGCATAGGCGATTGCAGGGCGATCAGGAGCGGCAGCTTTGGCACCAATAATAGTTGGCAAGGCATAACCACAGTTACCAAAACTCATTGGAGCGAAGAAACTACGAGGTTTTTCAAAACGCAGATAGCTATTAGCGACAGAGTTAATATTGCCAATATCGGTGGATACCATTACATCGGCAGGCATAGCTTTCTCAAGTTCGCGCAATACTTCACGAGGATGTAGGTAATTTCCTCCGGTAGGGGTCTTTTCTTTCTTTTGCTCTTCGATCATGTCTAAGCTAAATGGGTCGCGCTCATGAGTCCACTCATCGAGCTCTTTTTCCCAAGCCGCTTTTTCTGACGCGATAATTTTTGCACGCTCCGCTTTTGTCGCATCGCATACCAACGTTTTATCCTTGAGACGCTTAGTAAGAGCTACCGCCGCCGCCTTAGCATCTCCGCAAATACCGACAGAAATCTTTTTTACCAAACCTAACATCTTATTATCTGCATCAATTTGAATAATCTTTGCATTTTTAGGCCAGTAGTCCATCCCGTGTTGTGGCAACGTTCCAAAAGGTCCAAGACGTGAGCCAAGCGCTACAACCACATCAGCCTGAGCCATTAATTTCATAGCAGCCTTAGAGCCTTGGTAGCCCAAGGGGCCACACCACAGCGGGTGACTTGCAGGAAAGGAATCATTGTGTAGGTAGCTATTAACCACAGGAGCCCCTAAGCGCTCGGCAAATGCCTTGCATTCCTCAACAGCATCACCCATAACTACCCCACCGCCAGAAATAATGACAGGAAACTTCGCTTTTGCAAGTAACTCAGCAGCCTCATCCAAACTTTTTTCACCCCCAGGGCCCCGATCAAGGCGATTAGGCTGAGGAATCTCCACTTCGATTTCGCCATAAAAATAGTCACGCGGAATATTCAGTTGGGTAGGCCCCATCTCTGACATAGCGCGATCAAAACAGCGGGCAGTAAATTCAGCCATGCGCTTGGGATTGTTAACGTGGCCTTGGTACTTTGTAAATTCTTCGAACATTGGCAACTGATTTGCCTCCTGGAAGCCACCCAAACCCATACCCATCGTGCCAGTTTCTGGGGTGATGATGACTACCGGACTATGCGCCCAATATGCTGCAGCGATTGCAGTAACGCAATTACTAATGCCAGGACCATTTTGGCCAATTACCACGCCATGACCACCGCTTACACGAGCGTATCCATCAGCCATGTGTGCAGCACCCTGCTCATGAACTACTGGAATTAAACGAATACCAGCCGGTGCGAAGATATCCATCGCGTCCATAAATGCAGATCCCATAATGCCGAAAATATCCTTCACCTTATTTGCAGCCAAGGTCTCAACAAATGCCTCTGAAGGCGTCATTTTTTGTGGGCCTACTGGTAAGTTTGATCCGGTCTTAGACATAAAGCTCTCCTAGGTATTCGATTAAATGGAACAATTTGTTCTAGAATAACTATCATAATAGGGGTTTTTTGATAAAGTCAAGCATATAAACCCCAATATGGAATATATTTAACAACATATTAAGACTTTTTTAAGGGATCCCAATGGCTTACAGCCCTCCGAAACTCGATTTAATAGATGCTAGACCAGACGGGACGGCGGACCTACACGCCATCTTTCCCGAATGCATGGATTACCCTAGCTTTCAAATCCCCATTTTTAAGGACAGAACAGGGCTTGTTCCGGCGATAGACCCAGCCTATATCCTAAATCCTCAAACCACCGTAGCCATTCTTGCTGGGTTTGCCTATAACAGACGAGTGATGTTGCAAGGAATGCATGGAACTGGGAAATCTACCCATATAGAACAAGTTGCCGCGCGCTTAAATTGGCCCTGTATGCGAATCAATCTCGATGGGCAAATTACTAGGGCTGATCTGATTGGCAAAGATGTGATTTCGTTAGAGGATGGCAAACAAATCACCCGCTTCCAAGAAGGTCTCATACCTTTCTGCCTAAGACGCCCTGTGGCCCTGATATTTGATGAATACGATGCTGGTCAACCCGATGTAATGTTTGTCATCCAAAGAATGTTAGAGCGCGAAGGGAAACTGACACTTCTAGATCAAAATATGGTGATTGAACCTAGTCCTGCATTCAGAATTTTTGCAACCTGTAATACAGTAGGCCTAGGGAACTGGAATGGCTTGTATCAAGGCACGCAGCTCTTAAATCATGGTCAGATGGATCGCTGGGATATCGTCGCAGCGCTTAACTATCTGGAACCTAAAGAAGAGGTCAAAATATTATTAGCACGCGTCCCAGAGCTATCTCCTGAAATTGCCGACTCCATGATTGCCCTAGCAAACATTACGCGCAAAGGTTTTGAATCGGGCGACCTGTCCGTCCTCATGTCAACCCGCACGCTAATTACCTGGGGTGAAAATTGGCGCATTTTTAAAGATCTCAAAACAGCATTCCTATTAGCATTTTTGAATAAATGCGAGACAGATGAAAAATTACTTGTAGCCGAACAATACCAACGTTGTTTTGCTACAGAGCTTAATTTAGACCACTAGCCAAGCTTATATCTTGCAAATTGAAACCCATAACGAGTTTGAGTTCCAGAATCATTGTGCCGCGATGATTCGATCGCTATCTGGCGAATCAACTGCAGATATACGTGATTGGCATCTATTCCACAAAGCACAGCCATACGCAGCCCTCTCACCACACCTAAACTTATCAAATCTCAAAGAAGAATGGAATGATCAACGTGGCTTACTAGATGGCATTGCACTTCGACTTAAATTCTCGAATAAAGATTTATACGAATCTCACATTCCTGACGCAGAAATTGGCTCTCTAATATTTGAAGTTTTAGAGCAAATTAGGGTGGAGAGTATTTGTCCAGATGATTTGAGGGGTACCAAACAGAATATTCAACGTCAGTTTCTTTCTTGGATGCAACAGTTCATGAGTACTGGTGGATCTGAAAGCAGCATCGGACTTCTACTGCTATCCATTTTTTCTTCAACTTGGATGCGGTTGAATGGTCAATCAGTTCCGCAGCTAATGCAAGATACGATTGAAGCTACTCGGGCTGGCTTGGCTGAAGTAACTGGACCAATCCTGCAGCAGCTCAAACTCAATCGATTTAATCAAAAAGCATATAGTCTGATTACTTTAGATTTAATAGCGATCATCTCCAATCTAATTGAAGATGAATATTTAAATAATCCGAGTGCACGCAACACTAGAAAAAAGAATGTTGGCGCCAACCTAAAAATAGAGTGGGTTTCACCATCCCAAAAAAACAATGGTGTAACACAAAAGCTGCAGAATGGGCCCTTACAAGACCAACAGATTACGCTTACAAAATCATTGGCACGCTACCATGTCTATGATTCTCAATATGATGTTGAAATCGAAGCTAAAAAAAAGATTCGACCTGCACAACTAAAAATCTATCAAGAAGAATTAAATCAAGAAATTGCAAATAGAAATATTCCCTGGTCAAAGCTGATTCGGATTTATCAAAACTTATTTAGTGTGCCTAAACCCCTCAAATGGCAAACAACCGAAGCAGAAGGACAGCTCGATAAGCGATTTTTTACCCGATTAGCCACATCACCACTATCACCTGTTTTATATAAGAATCATTTTCAGCATCCACAAACTCAAGTAAAAATAACTTTGCTGGTAGATTGTTCTGGATCAATGAAAGAGCAAAGACTCAATATTGCAGTTTGGGTTGATTCCCTGGTGCGCATTATGGAGCATGTCGGTATTGAAACTGAAGTTTTAGGATACAGCACAGTTACTTGGCAAGGTGGAAGACCTTTTAAAAATTGGGTCCGTTCTGGTAGCACCCCGCAACCAGGCCGACTAAATGAACGAGCACACTGGATCTTTAAAGACTTCAAGACTAGCTGGCGTCGCTCTCGGGCTGGTATTGCTGCTCTGTTGCGTCCAGAAATTTATACCGAGAGCGTTGATGGGGAAGCGTTACTGTGGGCTGCAGAGCGTCTTCAAAAAAGTAGCTGCGGCAAACCAACGAATAATAAGGTGATATTGTTTTCAGATGGCTGCCCTATGGATAGAGCAACCATTCAAGCGAATGGGGAAGATTTTCTCAGGGATCATCTAATTAATGTGCTAGCTTGGTATGAACAGCAAGCCAACCTAGAATTGTGGGCTTGCGGAATAGGAGCTGAAATGCGCCCATTTTTTAGGTATCAATTAAGCTGGGATCCTCGCCCAGATCAAACAATTGACACTTTGAAAAATTGGGCTACAGAATTCAAGAAAAATATTGGGAGATAGTCTTAATGTATAAATACCTTTGCGGTCTTTTTTCTACCCTCACTTTGCTAGCTGGACCTCAGCTCAGCCTCGCACAACAGTGGCCAGATAAACCAATCAAAATGATCGTTCCTTTTGCTGCCGGTGGAAGTGCAGATATTTTAGGGCGCATTCTTGCCCAAGAACTTGGCAAAAATCTTGGGCAAAACGTGATTGTAGAAAATCGTGGTGGTGCGGGCGGGAATATTGGCGCAGAGTTGGTAGCTAAATCACCGGCCGATGGCTACACAATCTTACTTGCTTCTGGCAGCATGATGACTGTTAATCCCTTTATCTACAAAAAAGCAACGATTAATTACCTAAAGGATCTGACTTATGTAGGTAGCATTGCGACTGTTCCGATGGTCATTGCAGTAAGCCCTAAATTACAAATTAATACCCTTGGTGAACTCATTGCTCTAGCCAAAACAAAAGAACTCTACTTTGGATCAGCTGGAATCGGCAGTCAAATTCATATGGCTAATGAAAATTTTTTATATGCAGCAGGGATTCATGCCACTCACGTCCCTTACAAAGGCGAGAATCCTGCTTTGAATGACCTTATTGCTGGGCAAATCGATTTTATGGCTGGTAATTTTCCAGCTACAGGTGGATTTGCAAAATCAGGCCAAGTGAAAGCTGTTGCAGTTACAAGCCTAAGAAGATTAAAGCAGTTACCCAATGTTCCCACCGTTGCTGAGTCAGCGATTCCTGGGTTTGAAAATACTGGCTGGTATGCATTAGCAGTTCCTGCTGGAACACCGAGTGCGATCATTAATAAAATTTATTCTGCAACAGAAAAATCATTCTCCGCACCATCGTTAGTAGCAAACATGGATACAAATGGGCTTACCCCTTTGCTAATGAACGGAAGGGAAGTTGATACAAAAATTAAATCCGAATCAATTACATGGGATAAAGTAATTAAGGCTAGAAATATTCCGACTCAATAAGAGTGAATACAAATACTTAATGATTCTCTTTAGCATGGTTGATTGAGTACTTCGGAATCTCAATCACCAAGTTCTCTTGCGCAACGATTGCCTGACAGGATAGGCGTGACTGAGGGCCAAGACCCCAAGCACGATCGAGCATATCCTCTTCGTTCTCGTCAGGGGGATTGAGGCTATTAAAGCCCTCTTTGACAAGTACATGGCAGGTTGTGCAGGCGCACACCATATCGCAAGCGTGCTCAATCGGAATATCGTTTTCTAGGAGGGCCTCACAAATCGATGTGCCAGGCAAGGCCTCTAATACCGCACCCTCTGGGCAATATTCACTATGGGGTAAAACAACGATTTGGGTCATGATGGTTCTTCTTAATGTTTCGATGTTTATTCTAGTGATTAAATTTCAGCAACATTCTTACCAGCCAAGGCCTTCTGAATACTGGCATTCATCCGAATCTGAGCAAAATCATCCGTTGCTTTTGCAGCATGATCCACCGCCTTACGCAGGACTGCGCTATCAGTCTCATTTTTAAGGATCGTTTGCAAGACAGCCATTTCCTTTTCGATGTTTGCCTGTTCTGATTCACTCAGTAAATTGCGATCTACAGCTAAAGCTGTTTGCACAGCATCTAGCAAGCGCTGGGCATTGACTTGCTCCTCACGAAGCGACCTGGCTTGAAGGTCGATCTTGGCAGAGGCAAATCCATCCTGAAGCATCTTAGTGATCTCACTGTCAGCAAGACCGTAAGACGGTTTAATATTAATCGAGGCTTTGACACCAGATCCCTGCTCTACCGCACTGACAGATAGCAAACCATCAGCATCCACTTGGAAAGTGACTCGAATTCGTGCTGCACCAGCAGCCATCGGAGGAATACCTCTGAGCTCAAACTTACCAAGGGATCGACAATCTTGAGCAAGCTCACGCTCACCCTGCACCACTTGTAAAGCTAGAGCAGTTTGACCATCTTTGAAGGTTGTAAAGTCTTGTGCACGCGCAACGGGTATTGGTGTATTACGAGGAATAATTTTTTCAACCAACCCGCCCATGGTTTCAATACCAAGAGATAAAGGAATGACGTCAAGCAAGAGCCATTCATCATTCTTACCTTGATTGCCGGCTAGTAAATCTGCCTGCATGGCAGCGCCCAGCGCAACTACCTGATCTGGGTTGAGATTATTCAGAGGCTCAGTGCCAAAAAGCTCACCAACTGCTCTTTGAACATTGGGCATCCGAGTGGAACCGCCTACCATCACAACGCCTTTTACCTCATCAGCTTTGAGGCCTGCATCACGCAGCGCTTTACGGCAGGCTATTAATGTCTTATTCACTAAATTCTGAGTAATCTCAAAGAACTGAGCCTGACTAATGCCGACATTGACGGTAGTCCCGTCGCTTAGTTTTTGATGCACGCGGACTAATGGGCTATTACTTAAATGCTCTTTGGCTTCTTTGCAGGCCAAAAGTAAGCTTCGTTGATCCTGAATGGATAAAGGGGGTAATTTAGCTTGCTCTATTACCCAGCAGAAAAGACGGTGATCAAAGTCATCGCCACCTAATGCAGAATCTCCTCCTGTAGAGAGGACTTCAAACACACCCTTGGTCATTCGCAGAATAGAAATATCGAAGGTGCCACCACCGAGGTCATAAACTGCATAAATACCTTCAGAGGCGTTATCTAATCCATAAGCAATGGCTGCGGCAGTTGGCTCGTTCAGCAAGCGAAGCACTTCAATACCAGCCAACTTAGCGGCATCTTTGGTAGCCTGACGCTGCGCATCATCGAAATACGCTGGCACCGTAATCACTGCGCCCACAATGTCATCTGCTAGTGAATCTTCAGCAAGTTGACGCAAACGGGCTAAGATTTCTGCAGAGACTTCAATAGGGCTTTTATCTCCAGCAACCGTGCGTAATTTGAGCATGCCGGGCTGGTCAACAAAATCATAGGGAGCACTCTCGATGTGCTCGACGTCAGTGAGCCCTCGGCCCATATAGCGTTTCACTGAGACGATAGTGTTTTTAGGATCAAGCGCAATACTTTCAATCGCCTCAAAGCCTGCCTGAGTTCGACCATTCGGTAAATAACGAATCACCGATGGCAGCAATTCACGACCCTGGGCATCAGGCAATACTTTAGGTAACGCATCTCTCACTACTGCTACCAAAGAATTGGTAGTCCCTAAATCAATGCCCACCGCAATCCGACGCTGATGTGGTGCTAGAGATTTTCCAGGTTCGGAGATTTGTAAGAGTGCCATGACCTATACCAATGCAGCGATTGCGTCATCAAGCTCGATGGCAAACTTATCGATAAATAAAAGGCCCCTGAGTAATTCAGCAGCGCGCTCATATTGATGCGCAGAATCAATTGCTATAGTAATTTCAGAGATCACTTCGGCTTTCGATTGCTCAACCTCAGCAGTCAGTTGCTCTAAAGAAGCCAAGTTCTCCGCATTTTCATCCAAACTTTCACGCCAATCCATTTGCCGCATCAAGAAAGCAGCTGGCATCGCAGTATTCGTTTCTAGCTTGGCATCAACCCCATGCAACTGGCAGATATATAGACCACGTTGAACCGGATTCTTAAGGGTTTGATAGGCGGTATTGGCTAAGGTTGCCATCTGCATCGCTAGACGTTGCTCGCTTTCGCTACCGCGCGCATGGCGATCAGGATGGACTTCCTTTTGAATCGATAGATAAGCCTGATCTAAAGCAGACAAGTCGATTTTGAATTGTTCTTTTAGATCAAAGAAGCGAAAGTAATTATCAGACGCGGAAGGATTCACCACAACCACACTCGTCTTTGACATTTGGGTTTTGAAACTTAAAGCCTTCGTTTAAACCCTCGCGCACAAAATCTAGTTCTGTTCCATCCAGATAGGCCAGGCTTTTCGGATCTACAAATACCTTGATGCCATTAGACTCAAATACCTGATCATCTGCCGTTGGCTCGTCAACATACTCAAGCTCATAAGCCAGGCCAGAGCAACCAGTAGTGCGGACACCTAGACGCAAGCCACAACCCTTGCCGCGCTTTTCAAGATTGCGGTTAACGTGCGCTGCTGCTTTTTCGGTAAGAGTAATAGACATAGGATGAATGCTTATTTCGCTGGATGCTTTTCACGGTAATCTTGAACGGCCGCCTTAATAGCGTCTTCAGCCAAAATGGAGCAGTGAATTTTGACCGGTGGCAAAGCTAATTCTTCGGCAATCAGAGAGTTCTTAATCTCCAAAGCTTGATCTAATGTTTTGCCCTTCACCCACTCGGTTACGAGCGATGAAGAGGCAATTGCAGAACCGCATCCATAGGTCTTAAATTTTGCGTCTTCAATCACGCCTTGATCGTTCACACGAATCTGGAGTTTCATAACGTCGCCGCAAGCAGGTGCACCGACCATGCCAGTACCTACTGCGTCATCGCCTTTAGCAAATGAGCCCACGTTACGGGGATTTTCATAATGATCGATTACTTTATCGCTGTATGCCATGATGTTTTCTCTCTTCTATCTTGAGTAATTAGTGAGCAGCCCATTGAATGGTGCTCAAATCAATTCCGTCTTTATACATTTCCCAAAGTGGTGACAACTCACGCAACTTGGCAATCTTTTCTTTTACTAATTTGATTGTGAAATCTACTTCCTCTTCGGTAGTAAAGCGCCCTAGGGTAAAGCGGATGGAGCTATGAGCCAATTCATCATTGCGGCCCAAGGCACGCAATACGTAGGAAGGCTCAAGAGAGGCTGAAGTGCAAGCCGAACCTGAGGAGATCGCTAATTCTTTCAAAGCCATCAGCATTGACTCGCCCTCAACATAGTTAAAGCTAATGTTCAGGTTGTGAGGTACACGGTGCTCCATATCGCCGTTGACATAGACTTCCTCGATATCCTTTAGGCCATTCAAGAGACGATCGCGCAAAGCACGAATGCGTTTATTGCCCTCAGCCATGGTGATACGGGCAATCCGGAAGGCCTCGCCCATTCCGACAATTTGATGAACTGCTAGTGTTCCAGAACGCATGCCGCGCTCATGACCACCACCATGAATCTGGGCTTCGATGCGAACGCGGGGTTTGCGACTCACAAACAAAGCGCCTACCCCTTTCGGGCCATACGTTTTATGTGCTGAGAAACTCATGAGATCGACTTTAAGGGTCTTGAGATCAATTTCTACTTTGCCTGTTGCTTGAGCAGCATCCACATGAAGGATGACACCACGTGAGCGGCATAGCTCGCCAATGCGAGGAATATCCTGAATCACGCCGATTTCATTATTAACAAACATCACTGATGCCAAAATGGTTCCGGGCTTCATGGCTACTTCTAACTGAGCGAAGTCAATCAGACCGCTTGGCAGCACATCGAGATAGGTCACTTCAAAACCTTCTCGCTCTAGTTCTCTGCAGGTATCTAAAGTCGCTTTATGTTCAGTCTTCACAGTAATGATGTGATTGCCCTTTTCACGATAGAAATGGGCAGCACCTTTTAAGGCTAAATTAATACTTTCAGTAGCACCACTGGTCCAAACAATTTCTCTTGGATCGGCATGCACCAACTCAGCAACCTCTGAACGCGCCCACTCGACTGCTTCCTCAGCAGCCCAACCATACGCATGACTTCGCGAAGCAGCATTACCAAATTGCTCGCGTAAGTAAGGCAACATTTTGTCGACTACTTGAGGGTCAATTGGCGTTGTCGCTGAATAATCCATATACACCGGAAAGTGTTTAGGACTAAACATGGGAACCGGTTGCTTAGGAATTTCTTGGGGTGCGTTCATGGTGTGCTTTTGGTAATGCCCTAGCGAGTGTTTTAACTTTGCTGGGCCAAGTTAAATACGGAGTTAATCAACGGTGGCTTTGGAGCTACTTCCTTCTTAGCAGCCACAGTAGCAGCTGCTTGTTTTTCGGGTTTACTGCTATCAAGCTTGGTCTTCTTATGGCGCATGTCCTGAATCACAATGCCGCGACCCGATTGCTGTTCTACTAAATCGCGCAAAGTCACGGAGCTCAGATACTCAACCATTTTGGAATTGAGATTGGCCCATAAATCATGCGTCATACAACGACCCAAGTGATCTTCTTCACTATGACAGTTGCCTTTGCCACCGCACTGAGTCGCATCCAAAGGCTCGTCTACCGCCACAATAATGTCCGCCACGCTAACCTCATCAGATTTGCGTGCGAGCGTATAACCCCCACCAGGACCGCGAGTACTCTCGACGATATTGAAACGGCGTAATTTACCGAACAATTGCTCTAGGTAGGAAAGGGAAATTTTTTGCCTCTGACTGATTCCAGCCAAAGTTACAGGCCCATGCGCTTCACGGAGGGCTAAATCTATCATTGCGGTTACTGCAAAACGACCTTTAGTTGTAAGTCTCATATGTCACCTTGGTAATGGATTGTTATGGACAGCTATTGGTCAGATGGGTAATACCCGACCAATCCACTCAACTATAACAGAAAAGTGGGTTTTTTGCCCCTCTAATACATATTTAAGCGGTAGGGAGATTACCCCAGAGAGTCGTGAGACAGGGCTCCAAAAGCCATTTCTTTGACCTTAGAAAGGCGATCTCGAGTGCTGGCGGCCTTCTCAAATTCAAGGTTTTTAGCCTCGGAGTTCATTTGCTTCTCGAGGCGTTTAATTTCTGCTGCTAGGTCTTTTTCAGTCATGTCCTCATAGCGAGCACGCTCTTCAGCTGCTTGCAGCTCAATCCGCTTCTCGCCCACGTCATAAACACCATCAATGATGTCTTTAATCCGCTTGGTGACGCCACGCGGCTCGATACCATGTTCTTTATTAAAGGCAATTTGCTTGGTTCGACGTCGCTCAGTCTCGCCCATCGCACGCCGCATCGAATCAGTAATCCGATCGGCATACAAAATGGCTTTGCCACGAACATTTCGGGCGGCGCGTCCAATCGTCTGAATCAAGCTCCGCTCCGAACGCAAGAATCCTTCTTTGTCAGCATCTAGGATCGCCACTAAAGATACCTCAGGAATATCCAAACCTTCACGCAATAAATTGATACCAACTAAAACATCAAACACACCCAAGCGCAGATCACGGAGGATTTCTACCCGCTCGACAGTATCAATATCAGAGTGCACGTAACGTACTTTTACTCCGTTATCTGACAAGTAATCTGTCAGTTGCTCAGCCATACGTTTAGTCAACACAGTGACTAAGACACGCTCACCTACTTTGACGCGCTCATGAATTTGACTCAGCAGGTCATCGACTTGAGTGCTGGCTGGCAGGACTTCGATCTCGGGATCAACGAGGCCAGTTGGCCGAGCCACCTGCTCAACAACCTGTCCAGTATGCTCACCCTCATAGTCTGCCGGTGTTGCTGAAACAAAAATAGTTTGACGCATCTTAGTTTCAAATTCAGTGAACTTTAAGGGTCGGTTATCCATTGCTGATGGCAAACGAAAACCAAATTCAACTAGCGTGTGTTTACGAGACTTGTCACCGTTGTACATCGCATTGAGCTGACCAATCAGGACGTGACTCTCATCCAAGAACATCAAAGCATCGTTGGGTAAATAATCGACTAAAGTCGGTGGAGCCTCACCGGGCTTGGCACCAGAGAGGTGTCGAGAGTAGTTCTCAATCCCTTTGCAAAAGCCTAATTCATTGAGCATCTCGAGATCAAAGCGTGTTCGTTGCTCCAGGCGCTGAGCCTCAACTAGCTTGCCATCCTTCACAAACTCATCAAGGCGTTCGCGCAACTCCGTCTTAATCGTTTCAATCGCTTTAAGTACAGTCTCACGCGGGGTGACATAGTGCGAACTTGGGTATACCGTGAAGCGGGGAATCTTTTGGCGAATGCGCCCTGTTAAGGGATCAAAGAATTGCAAACTCTCAATCACATCATCGAATAATTCAACCCGGATCGCGAGCTCATTGTGTTCTGCAGGAAAGATATCAATCGTATCGCCGCGAACTCTGAAGACCCCACGCTTGAAATCCAGCTCATTACGCTCATACTGCATGGCGATTAAACGCACCAAAATATCGCGCTGACTCATTTTGTCACCGGGTCGCAATGTCATGACCATACTGTGATAGTCGCCAGGATTACCAATGCCATAAATTGCTGACACTGTTGCGACAATAATGACGTCACGTCGCTCTAGCAAACTCTTGGTGGCTGACAAACGCATCTGTTCGATATGTTCATTAATAGACGAATCTTTTTCAATAAACAAATCGCGCTGTGGAACATAAGCTTCAGGCTGGTAATAGTCGTAATAACTGACGAAGTACTCCACCGCATTACGGGGAAAGAATTCGCGGAATTCGCTATAGAGTTGTGCTGCTAGTGTTTTATTGGGAGCAAAAACAATCGCTGGGCGCCCTGTTCGGGCAATCACATTGGCCATTGTGAAAGTCTTGCCGGAACCTGTGACCCCTAAGAGTGTCTGAAACACCAAACCATCCTCCACGCCCTCAACTAACTTCTCAATTGCCTGGGGCTGATCCCCTGCAGGTGGGAATGGTTGGTAGAGGTGGTAAGGAGAATCGGGGAATTCGACAAATTTAGCTGGGTCCAAATCATGCCCGGCCTGACCCAATGGATCAGCCACCACAGGGGGGAGAGTCTCTTTTACAGGGGTTTTAGAGGGAGTTTTCGGGGACTTAGGGGGCATCTCAGCTATCATTTCATCTGTATGTTTTATTACAGAGAATTTTGCACAAACGATGATTTTGCCGTTTTTATTTAAAAATAGTGGGCTTCGGTGCAAAAATTCATAAATTTACCCAAAAACTACTTATAACCTCACCTGCCCCAGACCAAATGACCCTGTTTTCCTCTGTTCAGCTTGCCCCTAAAGACCCTATTTTTGGCTTAACTGAAGCCTATGTTGCCGATCAAAGACCCGATAAGGTCAACCTAGGAGTAGGCGTCTATTTCACTGATGAGGGGAAGATCCCTTTGCTAAAGGCTGTGTTGAAAGCCGAAGAAGAATTGGTCGCCAAACATTTACCAAGAGGCTATATCCCGATTGATGGCCCTAATCCCTATAACCTAGCTGTTCAGAATTTATTGTTTGGCGCTGACTCCCCCCTCATTCAGGATGGCCGTGTTGTGACAGCTGAATGTATCGGCGGCACAGGTGCACTGCGCGTTGGTGCTGACTTCATTGAGCGCTTAAATTTCAAAGCTCCTGCCGCTATTAGTAATCCCACCTGGGAAAACCATCGTGGCATATTTGAAGCAGCCGGATTTGCTGTCCTTGACTACACCTACTTTGATAGCGCCACACATGGCGTTGACTTTGATGGCATGGTGAAGTCCTTAGAGTCTTATCCAAAACACACCACCGTGGTTTTGCATGCTTGCTGCCATAACCCTACTGGTGCTGACATTACTGAAGCGCAATGGCGTCAAGTCATAGAGATTTGCAAATCAAGAGAGCTGATTCCTTTCTTGGATATGGCTTATCAAGGCTTTGCAGATGGTATCGATCAAGATGGTATTGCGGTTCGACTATTTGCTGACTCGGGTATGTCCTTCTTTGTCTCAAGCTCTTTCTCGAAATCCTTCTCCCTATACGGAGAGCGTGTTGGTGCACTATCCATCATTACCCAAAGTAAAGAAGAGTCTGCACGTGTTCTGTCACAACTCAAGCGTGTGATCCGGACCAATTATTCAAACCCACCAACGCATGGTGGAGCCATTGTTGCCGCCGTCCTGAATACCCCCGAGCTGCGGAAGATGTGGGAAGAAGAATTAGGCACAATGCGCAATCGTATTAAAAAGATGCGTCACGATTTTGTCATTAAGCTCTCAGAAGCTGGTGTCAAAGAAGATTTATCCTTTATTGAAGATCAGCGCGGCATGTTCTCGTATTCAGGCTTAACTGAACAGCAGGTTGACCGTTTGCAGAAGGAAGATGGTATTTATGCCCTCTCAACAGGCCGGATTTGCGTGGCAGCCCTCAATACTAAGAATATTGATAAAGTAGCCAAAGCGATTGCTCGAGTTTTAGCTGCATAGTATTAAGATAGTTTGGTAGTTCAACTGATTTTTAGGAGGTAGCATGCTATATCAGTTACATGAGTTTCAAAAAGCTCTACTCAATCCCCTGAGTGCATGGGCACGTGCGGCTTCTGAAACTTTCATGAATGCCTCAAACCCGCTATCAAAAATCCCAGGCTCCTCTCGTCTGGCAGCTAGTTATGAATTACTCCACCGCTTAGGCAAAGATTATAAAAAACCGGAGTTTGGAATACAGACCGTCCACGCCCACGGTCGTGATGTTGCTATTCAAGAAACTACGGTCTTGGCTAAACCATTTTGCAAACTGATTCGGTTCAAGCGCTTCTCTGATGATGTCGAAGCGATTACCAAACTGAAGGAAGATCCGGTGGTGTTGGTAGTGGCGCCAATGTCTGGCCATCACTCCACTTTATTGCGTGACACCGTTCGCACTTTGTTGCAAGACCACAAGGTCTACATTACAGACTGGGTTGATGCCCGCCTAATTCCATTAGAAGATGGCGACTTTGGTTTAGATGATTACGTTCATTACATCCAAGAATTTATTCGTACGATCGGCGCTCAAGATCTTCATGTGATCTCCGTTTGCCAGCCTACTGTGCCTACTCTGGGAGCCATTTCTTTGATGGCTTCAGCTGGTGAGCAAACACCAGCATCCATGATCATGATGGGCGGGCCAATTGATGCGCGCAAATCACCGACCGCCGTCAATAACTTGGCCGATCAAAAATCTTATGACTGGTTCGAAAGCCATGTCATCTATAAGGTACCGCCACCCCATCCTGGCGCAGGCCGACGGGTCTATCCAGGCTTCCTACAGCATGCTGGCTTCATGGCCATGAATCCCCAAAATCATATGCAATCGCATTGGGATTATTTCCAAAACCTCATGCGCGGTGATGAAGATGATGCCAAAGCGCACATTCGTTTTTATGATGAGTACAACGCTGTGTTGGATATGGATGCGAAGTTTTACTTAGATACGATTAAGACTGTTTTCCAAGACTACGCATTACCCAATGGCACCTGGAAAGTTGGTGATGAACTGGTCAAGCCCCAAGACATCTCCCATACCGCCCTATTAACCATTGAAGGTGAGTTAGACGATATCTCCGGTAGCGGTCAGACACGGGCAGCTCATAAGCTGTGCAAAGGGATCCCTGCTGAGCACAAAGATCATTACGAGGTTGCTGGTGCTGGCCATTACGGCATCTTCTCAGGACGTCGTTGGCGCGAGAAGGTCTACCCCAAGGTCAAAACATTTATTCGTGACCACCACGAAGCGCATACCAATCCTAAAAGTAAGCCTACAACGCCAGATAGCAAGTCCACAGACTAGTACTGTCTGGTTTAGTACGATTTGCTAGCGCATTCCATGAATTCTCTCGAGATTGATGCGCTCGCCGATCGATTAGAGGATGCGCTTCCTCAAACCCAATGTACTAAGTGTGGCTATCCTGATTGCCGAGGCTATGCAGAGGCTTTAGCTACTGGAGATGTGAGGCCTAATCGGTGCCCTCCCGGTGGAGTCGAAGGTATTCAAAGGCTTAGCTACATTCTGGAGCCGCATTTCCCGCAAGATGCTTTTGCTCTCAATTCAACAATCGATGCAAGTTGTGGAGTAGAGCGCCCCAGACCTGTCGCAGTGATTGATCCGAAGCGCTGTATTGGTTGTACCCTCTGCATCCAAGCCTGTCCTGTTGATGCGATTGTTGGTGCATCTAAACAGTTACATGTTGTTCTAGAGGATTGGTGTACTGGCTGCGATTTATGTTTACCACCCTGCCCCGTCGACTGCATCACGATGGTGAATGTCACTGCTGAGGCAACCGGGTGGAGTGCTTGGTCCAGCACCCTGGCTGACGAGGCTCGTAGGCGGTATCACACCAGAGAAACCCGTCTAGTCAGAGAAGCGCTCGATAACCAAGAACGTCTTACTAAAAAAGCGAGTGCTAAGTTATCGGCTCTCAATGCAGAGTCTGCATCATCCGAAGCTGAGCTTGCCGAACAGGAGCGTAAACGTAAAATCATTGCGGCAGCCATTGCTAGGGCTCAGAAATCCAAATGAATCCTGAGCAGCGACGCCGCTTTTTTGAATTACTACAAGCGAATAATCCTCAGCCCACCACTGAGCTGGAATATACCTCCCCTTTTGAACTATTAATTGCTATTCTCCTTTCAGCTCAAGCTACCGATATCTCTGTGAATAAAGGGACACGACAGCTATTTAAGATCGCCAATACCCCCCAAGCCCTATTAGATCTGGGTGAGGAAGGTGTCCGACCCTACATTCAGCACATTGGTTTATTTAGAACCAAAGGTAAACACATCCAAGAGACCTGCAAAATTTTGCTAGAGCAGCATCAAGGGGAAGTACCCCGCACGCGTGAGGCGCTAGAAGCTTTACCAGGCGTTGGTAGAAAAACGGCCAATGTGATTCTGAACACGGCGTTTGGAGAACCCACCATTGCGGTCGACACTCATATTTTTAGAGTGTCTAACCGAACTGGCTTAGCACCAGGAAAAGATGTCGTTAAAGTCGAAGAGCAACTCATGAAGCGCGTCCCTAAAGAATTTCTGCAGGATGCCCATCATTGGCTTATTCTGCATGGCAGATATACCTGCACGGCACGCAATCCCCATTGCGAAGCATGTATTGTTGAGCCACTATGTAGATTTAAGCAAAAAACTGGAAAAGGAAAAGTGCGTGGCGATATTTAACCCAACTCGTGAAGAAGTGCGGCGCTTTTTCTGTGACACCTGGAAGAAAAAAACGGAGGGGCATATTCTTGCCCCCCTTGAGACTATCGCTGGTGATTGGATGGAGCAGCATCCTGAATACCACGAGTTGTTAGCCGACCCTGAAGACGCTCTTGGTCAAGATTACACGCCGGAACGCGGTGAAACCAATCCTTTTTTACATCTCTCAATGCATCTTTCGATTACCGAGCAAATCTCGATCGATCAACCGCCAGGTATTCGACAGGTTGCAGAAAGCCTCACGAAGAAATTAGGCTCTGCCCATGAAGCGCAACACCTCATGATGGAATGCCTAGGGCAAGTGATGTGGGAGGCCCAAAGAGAAGGTGGGCAGCTAAGTCCTGAAAAATACCTAGAGGCACTAAAGAAGCTGGTTTGAACTAGGCTAACTCTGCAATAGCTGCACGAATGGCCATGGGCAACTCTGCGGCACGTTTCTGACGCTCCCCAATAATTGCTGCGGGAGTCTCTCTGGCTCTAGCTGACCATGCCGTGTTTGGGAAAAAAGCATCGTCCTTGTAGCGCGGTATGACATGCCAATGCAGATGGGGTACTTGGTTACCTAAGGAAGCTAAATTGATTTTAAATGGCTCCATCGTACTTTTGATCGCCCGCTCAACAGCAAAAACAAGATTCATCAAAAGATCGCGCTCGCCATAGGTGAGCTCAGACATCTCACTCACGTGACGATTCCAAATTACTCGACAAAAGCCGGGCAGGTCTGGATCGTGAATCAAAATCACGCGGCAGTCATCACCACGCCAAATCAACTCGCCCTCCGCAGGGCTCAAGGCATCTTTACAAAGTACGCAATTGCTCATGGGGTGAATGTAAACGAAAACGGCATCTAAGTCACCCTTATGAGGCGAATGAGATGCCGCCATTTCTGAGAAATTCCGCTTAGTGGAATTGCTCTTCTTCGGTAGAGCCTGTTAATGCAGTAACAGAAGACTTACCACCCTGAATCACGGTTGTGACGTCATCAAAGTAGCCTGTGCCCACTTCTTGCTGATGCGATACGAAGGTATAGCCACGATCACGGGCAGCAAATTCTGGCTCTTGAACTTTCTCAACATAAGCAGTCATACCACGCTGAGCATAGTCTTGCGCCAAGTCGAACATGTTGTACCACATGGAGTGAATACCAGCCAAAGTGATGAATTGATATTTGTAACCCATGGCACCCAATTCACGTTGGAACTTAGCAATCGTTGCATCATCTAAATTCTTTTTCCAGTTGAAAGATGGTGAGCAGTTGTACGCCAACATCTTGCCTGGGAACTTAGCCCGAATCGCTTCAGCAAATTTTCTAGCAAAGTCTAGGTCAGGAGTGCCTGTTTCACACCAAACCATATCTGCGTAGGCTGCGTAAGCTAAGCCACGTGAGATTGCTTGATCCAGACCTTTACGGGTTTTGTAGAAGCCTTCAGGGGTGCGCTCGCCCGTGAGGAATGGCTTATCGTTCTCATCGTAATCAGAGGTCAATAAGTCAGCAGCTTCAGCATCGGTACGAGCCAAGATGATGGTGGGAACGCCCATCACATCTGCAGCCAAACGGGCCGAGATTAATTTCTGAACCGATTCAGAGGTAGGTAACAGAACCTTGCCACCCAAGTGGCCGCACTTCTTAACAGAAGACAGTTGATCCTCAAAATGGACACCTGCTGCACCTTGCTTGATTAAGGCTTTACTTAATTCAAAAGCATTTAATACGCCACCAAAACCAGCCTCAGCATCGGCAACAATAGGTGCAAAGTAGTCGATATACCCAGCATCACCAGGATTAATTCCCTTAGCCCACTGAATTTCATCAGCACGCTGGAACGAGTTGTTGATGCGCTCAACCATCTTTGGAACAGAATCAACTGGATACAAGGATTGATCTGGATACATTGCAGCATAAGAGTTACCGTCGGCAGCTACCTGCCAACCAGATAAGTAAATTGCCTGAATGCCGGCTTTGACTTGTTGCATGGCCTGACCACCAGTTAATGCTCCGAGACAATTCACATACGCTTCGTTATTCACCAAGTTCCACAACTTCTCGGCACCAGTTTTAGCCAAAGTATGTTCAATCTTCAGAGAACCGCGTAAACGCACTACATCTTCAGCGGTATATCCTCGCTGGATGCCATGCCATCTTGGATTGGTGTCCCAGTCTTTTTGAATTGCAGCAATTTCAGCTTTGCGATCGGTCATGCTCTTCTCCCTAAGAAAAATGAAACTTCAATGATTGAGGCCATCAGAATTGGTAATTCAAGTCTTATGTCTTATATAAGAGTTTAGAGATAGATCCAAAACCTACAAGACTTTTTTTTACTTCTAGAGGTTAAATTTAAGTCATTTAATTCAATGACTTAAGAGTGCTATTCCATATCACGGAAAATATCATCAGAGCTTGAAATACACCGATGCCCTGATTGTTGCACCGCATTTTATGGATGGAAATGACATTTCATATTATGAAAATTATATTGCGCGATTGGAATAGCCTCAAGCAGTACTTGCAGAGACCTTGTAGACAGTTGGAATCACCATCAATTGGAATAATGCAACACCGATAAATAAGGCTACAGGGAGCCCAGCATCCATGAAGAAGCCAAAGATAAATGGGCCTACTGCAGCACCCAGATCGATGCCAGAGTAAACAATTCCATATACACGTCCAGCCACACCTTTTGGAGTTGCCTGTTTAACCAACAAGTCTCTAGATGGAGCTACTACACCATAACCAAAACCCATCACAAAGAAAATAATAGGAATGAGATCGATCGGCATCAGCCCTGTAGCCAACAGCAGCGATAACACCACCGTTAGGGATAAGCAGCTTGAAACAATTTTCTCAGGTGTATGCAGTTTCGCAGTTAAATAGCCACCCAATAAAACACCAGCCGCACTCCCAAGAGCCAGTAAGGTTAAGAAATAATTTCCGAAACTAACGGGAAGTGTATAGATTTTGAACAAGGCACTCGGTGAAAACGATTGCAGGCTTGATGAAGATGCCACACTGAAGAAAAAGAAGGCCCAGCAAAGCCAGACTGCCTTTAGCTTGAGAAATGCAAAGGGGCTTTCAGCTACGGCGCCAGGATTTTTTTCTTGACCGCTCGCATGGGTGTTTTCATGTCGCTCTTTGACGTTATCAATTAATAAATTCCGATAAAGCCAAAGGATCAATAAAACAATGGTCTCTAGGATAGCGGCTGCTAGGAATGCAATGCGCCAATCGGATATTTGCGCGATTGCCACCATAAATGCTGGTGCAGCAGCCCATCCCAAATAACCTGTGACGCCGTGCATTGAATAGGCATATGGTAAGTTCGGTGGAGAGACTTTGTGATTAATCAGCGTGTAGTCGACAGGATGGAAAACGCCATTACCAAATCCCGCAACAATAGCACCCAGAATAAGCATCCAATAGCCATTGCTTTGGGAAAAAATCAGAGCCGACAGAATGAGCAAGCCGATCCCAAAAAACAGAACTGGTCTAGCCCCAATACGATCAACCAAAAATCCTGAACTTGCCTGTACCGCACAAGAGACAATAAAAAATATAGACATCAGCAAGCCGAGTTCTGCATAACTCAAGGCAAATGCATCCTTCAACCATGGGAACATGGGAGGAAGAATTAAATGAAAGAAATGCGAGCTGCCGTGCGCTAGGCTAATGAGACCAATAACCCGGACATCACTGGCACGCCGATTAAGCGCAACAGTCATGTATCGAGTTTAATGGTGCAGGGAAATTCCTGCTGAAATCCTGTCAAAAGATTAGTGGACTTGGCGTGTGAAACTAAATTCACCCTGCTTATCGATATCTACAGGCACAACATCCTTAGGGCCGAACTTACCTTCAAGAATCATCTTCGACACTGGGTTCTCAATATGCTGCTGAATAGCCCGCTTGAGAGGTCTTGCTCCAAATACAGGATCGAAACCTACCTCCGCAATCTTATCGAGTGCTGCATCACTAACTTCGAGTTGCATATCCACTTTAGCCAAGCGATCTGACAAGTTTTTGAGCAAGATCTTGGCAATATTGGCAATATTTTTCTTGTCCAAGCCATGGAAGACCACGATCTCATCAATGCGGTTCAAGAACTCGGGACGGAAGTGATTCTTCAGCTCACCAAATACGGCCTCTTTGACTTCAGACTGTTTCTTATCCGACATAGACTGAATGAGATGAGAGCCGATATTACTGGTCATCACAATCACCGTATTCTTAAAGTCAACAGTGCGTCCTTGACCATCTGTTAGACGTCCATCGTCTAACACTTGTAGCAGTACATTGAATACATCGGGATGGGCTTTTTCAATCTCGTCAAACAAGATCACGCTATAAGGATGACGGCGGACTTGTTCAGTTAAGTAACCACCTTCTTCATAGCCAACATAACCTGGAGGCGCACCAATTAAGCGAGCAACGCTATGTTTCTCCATAAACTCACTCATGTCGATCCGAATTAAATGCTCTTCGCTATCGAATAAGAATCCAGCTAAAGCCTTACACAATTCAGTCTTACCAACACCGGTAGGTCCCAGGAATAAGAAAGAGCCATAGGGACGATTCTCCTCAGCCAAGCCTGCACGGGAGCGGCGAATCGCATCTGACACCGCCCGAATTGCCTCATCTTGACCAACGACACGCTTATGCAAAAGCTCTTCCATCTTTAATAACTTATCGCGCTCACCTTGCATCATTTTGGATACAGGGATGCCAGTAGCGCGTGAAACCACTTCAGCAATTTCTTCAGCGCCGACTTGAGTACGTAAAAGTTTATTCTTAGCAATACCACCTTTATCGCCCTTGGCCTCTGCAGCTGCAGCGGATTTAAGCTTAGCTTCTAACTCAGGTAACTTGCCGTATTGCAACTCGGCCACTTTCTCAAGCTTGCCCTCGCGCTGATACTTCACAATTTCCGCTTTGATCTTTTCAATTTCTTCTTTGACATTGGCGGTTCCGAGTACAGCACTCTTCTCAGCCTTCCAAATCTCTTCAAGATCTGCATATTCCGCGCCCAAGCGCTGAATCTCTTCCTCAATCAAGCCAAGACGTTTTTGAGAAGCCTCATCTTTTTCTTTTTTAACTGCCTCACGCTCAATCTTGAGTTGAATCAAGCGACGATCTAATTTATCCATCACTTCTGGCTTAGAGTCGATCTCCATCCGAATGCGTGAACCTGCTTCATCAATCAAATCAATCGCCTTATCAGGCAAGAAGCGATCCGTAATATAACGATGCGACAGCTCAGCTGCCGCTACGATGGCGGGATCGGTAATCTCGATACCATGATGTAACTCATAACGCTCTTGCAAACCACGCAAGATCGCAATTGTTGCTTCAACACTAGGCTCTTCGACCATTACCTTCTGAAAGCGGCGCTCAAGTGCAGGATCTTTTTCAATGTACTTGCGGTATTCATCTAGGGTGGTGGCGCCAATACAGTGCAACTCACCCCGAGCTAAGGCAGGTTTAAGCATATTGCCCGCATCCATCGCACCATCGCCTTTGCCAGCGCCCACCATCGTATGGATTTCATCAATAAAGATGATGGTTCGACCTTCGTCTTTGGCAACATCGCTCAATACGGCCTTGAGGCGTTCTTCAAATTCACCACGATATTTAGCGCCGGCCAGTAACAATGCCATGTCTAAGACAAGAACACGTTTGTCTTTTAGAGTCTCTGGCACTTCACCATTGACGATACGCTGAGCCAATCCTTCGACGATTGCGGTTTTACCAACGCCAGGTTCGCCAATGAGTACGGGATTATTCTTGCCACGCCGTTGCAAAATCTGAATGGTGCGACGAATCTCATCATCACGCCCAATAACAGGATCTAATTTCCCCAAACGCGCACGTTCAGTTAAGTCGACGGTATATTTTTTCAAGGCCTCGCGTTGACCTTCAGCATCTGCACTATTCACTGATTCTCCTCCGCGCACTAACTCAATAGCCGCCTCTAATGATTTTCGATTCAGGCCATTCTCACGTGCTAACTTACCAAGCTCACCTTTATCGTCTGCAACTACTAGCAAAAAGAGTTCGCCAGCGATAAATTGATCACCCCGCTTAGTGGCCTCTTTTTCAGTGAGGTTGAGCATATTGCTTAAATCACGCCCGACTTGAACTTCTCCACTAGTGCCCTGCACCTCGGGTAAATTCGCAATCAGTTTATCGAGGCCCTTTTCCAAACCAGGAACATTGACACCTGCACGACTTAACAGACTCTTTGCGCCACCATCAGAGTCGCGCAACATGGCCAATAAGAGATGGGCTGGCTCAATGTATTGATTATCTTTAGCCAAAGCTAGACTTTGGGCCTCACTCAAGGCCTCTTGAAATTTCGTAGTTAGTTTCTCTATTCTCATTTTTTTCTCTATTTAAAGCTCAGGTTCAACCTGAAAATCTCTAGGTGTCTCATGAGGCACCTGCTGTCTATAGAATATAAGGACTATATGACATATTTCAAGGTCTTCAAGACCACCTAAACCCTGATTTTTACGACTTAATGTCCTGGCTGGTCTACCTTCTGGAATGCGCTGATGGCACTTACTATGCTGGTATTACCAATCGCCTAGATCATCGTCTGGAAGCCCATAATTCTGGGGAAGGTGCGCGTTACACCCGATCACGTAGGCCAGTCATCCTTTTGGCAACCCAGGAGCATCCTGATCGATCTGAAGCCTCTAAAGCAGAAGCCAAACTGAAACGCTTACCAAGAAGTCAGAAACGCGCGTTTTTTGATAAAAGCTAAAGCTTGATTCAAGCGTGAAGCAATTTATTTCGCTTGATAGTCTAGCGCCACTGCCTCTGCAACTTTGATGCCATCAATTCCAGCGGACATAATTCCGCCTGCGTAACCAGCACCCTCTCCCGCTGGATAAAGGCCTTTGATATTCATGCTTTGGTAATTTGCGCCACGCGTTATACGCAATGGTGAAGAGGTGCGCGTTTCGATGCCCGTCAATACGGCATCTTTAAAAGAAAAACCCGGGATCTGTTTTTCAAAAGCCGGAATCGCTTCCCGAATCGCTTCAATGCAGTAATCAGGCAAACTGCTTGCAAGGTCTGTGAGATGAACACCGGGCTTATAAGATGGTAGAACGCTTGCAAATTCAGTAGAGGCTTTACCTGCTAAGAAGTCGCCCACCAACTGTCCTGGCGCCTCATACGTTGAGCCGCCTAACTCATAGGCCCTTGACTCCAAGGTCCTTTGAAACTCAATACCCGCTAAAGGTCCACCAGGATAGTCATCAGGAGTGATTCCAACCACAATGCCTGCGTTAGCATTTCGCTCATTGCGCGAGTATTGACTCATCCCATTCGTGACGACGCGATTGGGTTCTGAGGTGGCTGCTACAACGGTACCTCCAGGACACATGCAAAAACTATAGACTGAGCGACCATTTTTAGCGTGATGCACTAATTTGTAGTCAGCTGCGCCAATCAGCGGATGGCCAGCATGTGGGCCCAGACGAGCCTTATCAATTAAGGATTGAGGATGCTCAATGCGAAAGCCGATCGAAAATGGCTTCGCTTCCATATAAACGCCCGCATCGTGAAGGGCTTGAAAAGTATCGCGCGCGCTATGTCCTAAGGCGAGAATGACGCGGGAAGCGGGCAAGTCAGGCTGCCCTTCAATCTTGACTGCTTGAATTTGATTATTCGTTATGACAAAACCATTCACCTTTTGCTGAAACCGTATCTCTCCGCCGAGCGCAATGATCTCCTGACGCATTTTTTCAACTACACCCACTAAACGGAAGGTGCCAATGTGGGGTTTAGCGACGTAGAGGATTTCTTCTGGGGCGCCTGCTTTCACAAACTCAGCAAGCACTTTACGTCCATAAAATTTGGGATCTTTGACCTGGGTCCAGAGTTTTCCATCAGAAAAAGTACCGGCTCCCCCTTCGCCAAACTGCACATTGGACTCAGGATTGAGGATCTTCTTGCGCCATAGCCCCCAAGTATCTTGAGTTCTCTCTCGAACCGCCTTACCACGCTCGAGCACGATTGGCTTGAATCCCATTTGCGCCAAAACTAATGCAGCAAAGATTCCACAGGGTCCAAAACCAATTACAACGGGGCGATCTATCGGATGCGCTTGAGATGCATTCGTGACAAAGTGATAGCTCGTATCTGGTGATACTCGGACGTGCTGATCGCCCGCGTATTTCTGTAGCAGCGCCTCTTCGTCTTTCACCGAGATGTCGAGGGTGTAAATCAAGGACAGCGCTACATTCTTGCGGGCATCATAACTACGCTTAAATACTGTGAAACCTAGTAAATCTTTTGGGTTTAAGTGGAAACGCTTCAAGATCGCCTGCTCCAGAGCCTCTGGGGCATGATCAATCGGTAAGCGAAGTTCAGTAAGGCGAATCATGACGCTAGGATACACATTAATTCGTGCAAATTTGACCCAATCATACTCACTAGCAGGCTTCAGGGCGATAATGTGGCATGGCTCTACGCGCAACTATTCACAAAGCTGACCTTCACGTCTCCGACTCTGACCGTCACTACTATGGCAGTCACTCCCTCACGGTTGCGAAGCACCCCTCGGAGACAGAAGAGCGGATGATGGTTCGGATTCTGGCCTTCGCACTGCAAGCCCAGGAGAATCTGATTTTTACAAAGGGCTTGAGTGATACCGATGAGCCTGATCTCTGGGTCAAAGACTTCACTGATGCTATCCAACTCTGGATTGAAATCGGACAACCGGATGAACGTCGTATTCTGAAGGCATGTGGTAGATCAGATCAGGTGATTGTCTACTGCTATGGCGGTCACACCAGTAAGATTTGGTGGGACGGCATTAGCAATAAGCTCACCCGCGCCAAAAATCTATCCGTGATCGCTATTCCAGCTGATCAAGCCAAACAACTCAATGATTTAGTCGAGCGCAGCATGGTTTTGCACATCAATATTCAAGATGGTGAAGTCTATGTTTCTTCAGATCAAGGGCAAATCACCATCACTCCCGAGGTATGGCGAACGGTGCAATGAGCAAAACGGTTATTTTGGATACCAATGTGCTACTCGATCTCTTTGTCTTTAATGATGTCAAAGCGATTCATCTCAAGGCTGCCCTTTTAGATCAAAAATTGATTGGCTTTGCAAACTCACAAACCCTAGATGAATTTGCTGAGGTAATTTCCAGGCCTCTGTTCGCTTTGGATAATGTTACCCAGTCTGCGATATTGACCCAATGGCAAGGTTTAGCCCAAATTGTTGAGAACTCACAACTCTCTAGAGCACCCTGGCTATGCCATGATCCTGATGATCAGGTGTTTATAGATCTGGCTTACCACTTGAAACCGTCCATCCTATTTAGTAAAGATCTTGAGTTACTCAAAATGGCTAGTCGAGCTGCCAAAGAGCATATATTGATTACTGCTGATTACACTGCCTGGATGTAAATACACTATGAATACAAACCCCTGTTTCTCTGCAGACGATGGACTTTTTAAGCCCGGTGATTTTTTAAAGCACTTGAAGTCTGGCGGCTTCTATCGGGTCTTGATGCTGGCTAATGTGGAGGCAACGCGCGAGCCAGCCTATGTTTATGAATCTTTACGCAATCAGAGTTTTTGGATCCGGCCTCAAGCAGAAATGGAAGATGGACGTTTTATTGTCATCTCTGAGAAGGAAATGAAATGAGTGAAGAGCGCATTACCAATCTCGAAATCAAACTGAGTTTTGCCGAGGATCTGATTGAGAAACTCAATCATCGGGTATATGAGCAGCAGCAACAATTAGAGTTTTTATATCGTGAGCTGAAATCGCTTAAGGAACAAAGTAGCTCAAGCAATAGTCCTGGCAGCAATCTTCGCGATGAAATCCCGCCCCACTATTAATAAACTCGTACTATAGTCATAAGTATCAACAACAGGGAGCCATCATGAATCTAATGCCATTTCTCATCCAGTGGGGCTTAACTTCTCTTTCATTATGGGTTGCCAGTTACCTTTTTTCTGGGCTGCGCTTTGCAGACGGTAGCTCTTTATTGATCGCCGCTCTTTTGCTTGGCTTTGCAAACGCTATTGTCAAACCCTTGCTGATACTCTTCACCCTGCCCCTCACAGTATTAACCATGGGCCTATTTCTATTGGTGATTAATGCACTCGTGTTGATGCTGGTGTCCTCGATCGTGAGTGGCTTCACGGTCTCCAGTTTCTGGACCGCTTTCTTTGCCAGTATCTTTATCTCACTCTTTGGCTTATTTATCAGCGGAATGATTTTCTAGGCTGACTTACAGCTCGGCAGTGACTACAAAGTGCTTACTGTTTGATAATGTCATCCCAAGGATGAAACGCTGTTTTACAAGGATCGCTTTTAGTTGCTATGGACTTGGCGTTCTCTGCCAAGATCGAGGCTCCACCAGTTAAGAAGCCCAGACCCACCGATACAGCACTATTGATGACCCCTACCTTATTGACCCCTAAGCCAGGGTTCTCAAGCGTGCCCTGAAGTTTCACTAGACCGCCCAAGTTGACGCCTGTCGTGAGGCCAGATTTTTCTTTAGGATAAATATCGAGATTGATGGCCTCGTTACTGAGATTCAAAGTACCCGATAAAGTGATGTCTAGACGGTCTGTCTTAAAGCCTATTGAGTTTGCAATGTTGACTAAGCCATTCTGAACAGGCAAGTAAGCGACTCCGCATTCCACCACACTAGTATCCGATTGCTTACGCATTGGGTTAATTGTATTCAGCAGGGTCACAATAAAGTCGCCACCTGCATCCAAAAACCTTCTGGAAACCGTAGTTGGGCCAATAGTCATTTGCGCCCGCCCAGTAGCCCTGCTCGCAATTTGATGCAGACTACTGCCAGCGCTGACGATACTAAACGCCATGCGCGCATCACCACCGCTAATTTTGGAGTTGGGATTCCCAGCAGCAATTAACTGCTCTAAGGTAAAGCCATGACCCTCTCCCTGCATCCGCAGCTCAGGACTGTCCGAGTGAATCTGAGATAACTGAATGGTGGATTTGACATGCCCTCTACCCCAGTCAAAGCTCAAATCCGATAAATCGATTTGCTCTCCATTGAAAACAATCTTGCCCTTCACATTCTCTAGATTGGCTAAATGAGGAAGTCCTAGTTTTGCGATATCCATCTGGATGCTACCTTGCGCTAAGGGCAATTGATCAAAGGGCAAAGTGGTGTCGCTAAAAAAGTAAGGTGACTTAGTCTTTTGCC
>Ga0364866_10306_pt1 | contig 32941 bp, 17 predicted proteins | sample ExccelAu500001D3_3_FD_206913 | JGI IMG/M metagenome (GOLD analysis project Ga0364866, IMG submission 206913) | Enriched cells from Trout Bog Lake Hypolimnion, Wisconsin, USA - BchlTB.Aug13.5000.01.D3 | ecosystem: Environmental > Aquatic > Freshwater > Lake > Hypolimnion/Profundal zone | place...
GGCGTGTACTTTTTGGGTGACATGGGATTTTGCGCCGGCCGCTGGGCAGAGCAATAGATTGAGAATAAAACCAGGATAACAGTCAGTTTGAGATTTTTCATTTTTATGTTATGGTTTAAAATGGGAAATCAGAATTAGACATTAAATATTTCCAATTACTTTGACACAATATTAAAATTACATTATACCTGTTTTGCCTGGAGAGCATTAATTTCCATAGAAAAACAATCTAACAGAATACCAATTGTCCGTCAGGACATTAACAGATTTAAAGTTAATTCCCAACGGGAAATTTATTTTCAGAATTATGCTTTTCTATGGATATTCATCTCCTTAGGAGAAATTTAGACAGTTTCCTAAATCCACTGAACCAGAGGATTCAATATGTCAATTACCCGTTTGCTAATTTAATCCCCCCTGACCGCGGTATAACTTCAGCGGTTTATCCAGTTTTAATTTCAGCACGGTCATATAGTTATCCAGAACATTTTCAGGAATGTCGATATATACCAATCCTGGAACCGGGCTCCATGAAATCTTGCCAACCACCTTATGCGACAGTTGGGTGCCGTTTCCGACCACCGAGATCTCCTTAATATTATTGACCAGACCTTTAAGCATTACCGTCCCGGAGACATGCCCGTGCAGAAAGAGGTAAAGCGAAGTGGAATCTTTTGACAGTGTGGTTGGCCCGTAAAAATGGCCCTGTGGAAGACCCCCTAATGTGTTAAAAATTGCCTCACCGTGTTTCTTGTTCCAAGCTCCCAATTCCTTTAATACGTGAATCTGTTCATCAGGAATTGTCCCATCTGCCTTCGGTCCCATATCAAGTAACAAATTGCCGCCATTTGAAACGGCATCCACAAAGATCGTGATCACCTCATACGGAGTTTTCCAGGTATCATCCCGATGATAACCCCAGTTTTCGCTGGTGGTCATACACAACTCCCACCAGTTATATTTAGGCCGCGAAACCGGAAAGTTTTGTTCCGGAGTTTCATAATCACCATATCCCTGGAGGCGTCCGTTAATAATCGCATCCGGATATCCGGAGAGGATCAGATGGCGCACTTTCTGCGATTCCCACTCTTCGGCGCTATGCTCCCAATCGCCGTCAAACCACCATAAATCAGGTTTAAACATCGCATTAATCTCTTTGATTTGCCCCTGGAAGAAATTCCTGAAGCGTCCCCAGCGTTCATAATCATCGGGCACACTGTAACGCGAACTATCCTTTAAAAACCCCGGGTAGTTTATGTTTGACCAGTCGATCAGCGAAAAATAGGCGCCACATTTAATATCCCTTTTCCTCAGTTCCTCAAACAGCGGCTTCACCATATCCCGTTTTGCAGGTGTTGATTTTACGATGCTCAGGTCATTCAGCTTTGTATCGTACATCGCTACCCCATCGTGATGTTTGGTGGTTAAAACCGCATACCGCGCACCGCTCTCCTTGATCAGGTCGGCCCAAAAAACCGGATTGTAATTCTTCATGGTGAACCCTTTGAGCTGTTTCATGTAATCGGCATGGCTTATTTTTTTGTTGTGAAAGCTCCACGACTCATCGATTCCATCGACGGCATAAATTCCCGCATGGATAAAAATACCCAGTTTCGCATCCCCAAACCATTGCATCTTATGGCTGATATCCTTGGGATCGATTTTAGACTGAGCAAATCCCTGAATCGTTGCTGACACCACCAACCCGCACAATAAAATTATTCCTTTAAACTTCATGACTTAATTTTTTATAATTCTTACTCGTTATTTTTTAATTCCAGCATCGCACAACCTCTTAACAGGGGAACATTCAGGGTAAAGCGCTTTCCCGTTTTCCGGTATTCAATAGTAACCGGCATCCCTGAACCAGGATACCAGGCAAGACACTTAAACCCATCTTTCAAACCATCAGGATCATTTAAAACCACCTCAACTTTATCCTTTCTTCCATAAACAACAGGTATTGAATACCCACCTTTAATCTTAAAAAGATTTACTCTTGCCAAACCATCCCCGACACTGATGACATGTGATTTGAGAACCCATTCGCGTCCCTGCATCAGTTTCATCAGCGGACCATAATCCTCGTAAAAGCGGTCCACATCGGGAGACTGCGTAATGGAATGATCGTTATTGGGAAACGGGCACATCGGGAAGATTCCCATATAGAGGTATTTCTGGAAGAAACTATCGCCCCCTTCCATTCTTACGGTCTCCGCATTATCGGTCCAGCCCAAAGCGGGCTTGGCAATACACATAAAGGCAGTAAGATTCAGGGAATTGCCGCAATAGGTAAACTCATCAAATAACCCGTCAACATCGCCGAGCAAATCGATGCGCTTATCGTGGTTATTGGCAAAGATCACCTTGTTTGCTCCATGCATAATTGTTGAAAGTTTGGGGGAAAGTTTTTTCCAGGAGGTGACCAATGACCGTACAGGCTTACCTTCAAACCAGGAAATCCCGTCATCCGCCCGTTCATTGAACATTCGGAACCAGTCGAAACGATCAATGCAAATACCAAAGGAATTGGGGATTTCGGCGACATGCCGACGCGCCTGTTCCACCAGAAAATCACTGTAAACACTGTCGCCGCAGTCCATCGCAATCCCATCTTCCCAGGTATAGAACGGCACCGGAATTGGCGCATTTTTAAGTTTCGGATCTTTTATGCAGGCTTCGGGTACCGGCAGTATTGCTTTCTCAAATTTGGTATAAAGGATATCATTGCACTCTTTCCAGATTTCCGAATCGGGTTTTCGGGCAACGCCTGAAAGCGGAGGGTATTTGACTTTGGAGCCAAATTCCGTGACATTGAAATAGTTCAGGACGTAAAATCCTTTTCCCCTGTACTTTCCGGCAAAATCATCCATTCCGGCAATCGTAATCTGATCACCCCCAAACCGAGTCCATTTTTCATTGCGCTGAACAGGAGGAAGATACATGCCCATATACGGAAAATCAAAACTTGCCTGCCAATTGACCGTAAAGGCCATTCTTTTCATCTTCGCCACATCAAAATTCATCGACTCCATCGAATAGGAGGAATAGGCAGCCGTACCCCCCATCTGGTTTGCCAGCGGATTTTTGGGGAGAAAAAATTCGGGATAAGAGCTTTTCATCCAGGCAAGACCGCATCGCCAGTCATTTTGGTGGAGGATCAGATCAAACGAAAATGTAAGTGTATTTCTTTTCGAGATCCGGTTATGCAACCTGGTGAATGTAACCGAACCATCTGAAGTGGTTTTCATGGTCAGGTTAATGATATTATCCCTGGGAGAAAGTGCAATCGTCAATCCTGCATCTTCATTTTCCTCAAATATGGAAACCAACGGGATACAAATCAGGTTTTCCAGGTTAGGAATAAACCCGACAGCCATATTGTCGTACTGGAAATAAGGGGCGCCGTAATAATAGGTTGCATTTACAAACGGGACCGGGATCAGTGGATCAATCCAATAATGGGCCCTGTCACCGTTTGGTGGCTTAATTTTAGCTAAATCATGTGGCAGGCTAACACCAATTTGTAATGAATCAAACTGAGCGGCGCCCCAGGTTGTCCAGATTTTGGCTTTCCCTGTTTTGATCGGATAGGTCATCCTGGTATCAATCCGGGTCCCCCAGGATTCCCCCTCTCCCCTGATCGTCAATTCACATCGGATGCTGTTTTTGGTAGGGATAAAATGTTCGGAAAGTATGCAGGATGCCCGCAAAGAATCATTTACCAGCTTTTTTTCAACCAGAAAAGAGCCATCTTCACACTTGCGGGAATGGATGACCCCCTCAACTTTACATCCCGCCAAATCGGTGGTTAAATGAAACGGGGCAATCTTTATCCCGTCGGAACGCAGAATTGAAGTGATCTCGCCGTCATTTGAAATTCCGACCGTCAGATTCTTTGTCTTCAGGTCGATGGCCGAACAGGTGAAAGTCAGCACGATTAATAAAAGAAGAGAGGTTGGTTTTTTCTGAAATTTTCTCATTTCCTTTTCATAGTTATCTGTTTTGAAGTTCGGGTTTCACAACACCCGGGTACATTGCGCGGAATTTTAAGTTATATAAAAGCAGTTTAATAACAGGAAAATCAGCGTGCCATAAAACCAGCCTGATCTGTTAAGTTGGAATTTGTAAAAATATAAAACTATCCTTACCTGATCAATTTATTTTAAACGCTGATTAAATGGATTTCAATATCATAATATCGTGCCTCCTTTCTGAAAAAAACACCTAATTTTGATCCACTTTTAACATAACCAGATCATGAGGACAATCCTTCTTCTTGTCATAAGCCTCTGCCTGACAACCGCAGTCGTGGCACAACTCACAATCGTAAAAAACGGGAAAGCGACCGGCCGGATCGTAGTGGATCAACGCTCTGCGACTAATCTGCAAGCGGCCAAGCTGTTGAATAGCTACATTAAAAAAATAACCGGAACCTCCCTGCCTGTTGTTTCTCCCGGAGTTAAAACGATGGCAGGCGACCTGTATATTGAAAGTAAACCCGGGCAGGATGTCCCTGGCATTCACGAGGATGGTTTCCGGTTCATGAGTGATCACTCAGCCTTCCGGATTACGGGAGCCAAAGGATCAGGAACTGTGTATGGTGTGGTTACGCTGCTGGAGGATTACTGGGGAGTGCAGTATTATGCCGCCAATTCCTGCACTTTCCCCCAAAAGAGGGAGCTTATTCTCCCCTCGGGGCTTAGCCGGACGGAAAACCCCAATTTTCAATACCGGCAAACCCAGGCCTACAGTCTGGCGAAAGATTCACTCTATAAAATCTGGCACCGGTTGAAAGAGCCAACTGAGCTCTTTGCAGGTGGATACTGGGTGCATACTTTTGACCGGATCATGCCGTCGGCCAAATATGGAAAAGCTCATCCGGAATACTTCTCGTTTATCAATGGCCAACGTCGTCCGGGTGCTGCAAGCCAGTGGTGCCTGAGCAATCCAGCGGTTTTTGAACTGGTTTCCCAAAAAATTGATTCAATTTTCAAAGCCCATCCCGACCGGAAACTGATCTCGGTGAGTCAGAACGACGGGAACAACACCTATTGCACCTGCGAGAAGTGTAAAGCCATTGACGACGAGGAAGGGAGTCCTTCGGGAAGTCTGATCCGCTTCGTAAACAAGCTGGCCGTCCGTTTTCCCGACAAGGAGTTTTCAACGCTGGCCTACCTCTATTCGGTACCACCCCCTAAACTTGTAAAACCGCTGCCCAATGTCAACATCATGCTGTGCGATATTGACTGTTTCCGTGAAGTCAGCCTGACAGAAAATAGTTCAGGAAAGTCATTTATGAAGAATATGGAGGGCTGGGCCAAAATATCGAATAACATCTTTGTGTGGGATTATGGGATCAACTTCGATAATTATATCTGTCCGTTCCCGAACTTCCATATCCTTCAGACCAATATGCAATTGTTCAAAAAGAATAATGTGAACAAGCACTTTTCCCAGATTGGCGGAAGTAAAGGGGGCGATTTCTCGGAACTCCGGAGTTATTTAGTGGCTAAGCTGTTGTGGAATGTGAACTGCAATGCGGACTCGGTAATTCAGTCTTTTTTAAAAGGATATTACGGCGAAGCAGCCCCTTTCCTTTATCAGTATATTAAAATACAGCAAGGTGCGTTGCTGGGAAGCAATATCCCGTTATGGATTTATGATACCCCGATTACCCATAAAAACGGGATGCTGAATCCGCCACTGATGTTGAGGTACCGTCAGCTTTTTGACAATGCAGAGAAGGCAGTGGCTTCTGACAGTATCTTTTTGAAAAGAGTCTGGCAGCAAAGACTCACAATCCAGTACGCTGAACTGGAAATTGCACGGACCAATGGGATCGAAGATGTGAATTGGATCAAGAATGAGCTGGAACTCTTTAGAAGCAGGGCGCAACGGCTGGGCGTTACCTCTCTGAACGAGCGGAATAACACCATCGAGGAGTATTGCGACCTCTATCTGAAAAGAAATCTGCCGTCAGAAAAGAGAAGCCTGGCTCATTTATCAAAAGTCAGCTTCCCGCTTCCTCCCGATAAACCCTATGATAAAATTGCCGACAAAGCGCTCACCGACGGTTTTTTGGGAGGGGCAACATTCAATGAGAGCTGGATAGGGTGGTGCGGGAAAGACGGAGAGGTAATCATCGATTTGGGAGAGGTAAAAGAGATTGAGAGCGTCCAGGCAGATTTCCTTCATAAACTGGGTGCCTGGATCCTCCTGCCTAAAAGCATTTCGTGCTATACCTCAACGGATAATGTGAATTTTAGCCTCATGGGAAAGAAGGAACTCATTGAGGATCGGTCGGTGGAGGTAAAATATGTGAATGTCGGTGTTTCCTCCGCGGAGAAAATTAAGACCCGTTATATTAAGATGCACATTGAGACGATCGGACTTTGCCCGTCGTGGCATTATGGCGTCGGTTATCCCGCCTGGTTTTTTATGGATGAAATCTGGGTGTATTGAAATGGTCACGGGTCATGGGCAGTTGGTTACCTGGAAAAACTGAACCCAAAAAATCCAAAGAATCAGAAATTAAAATCAAATTGGAAAACCATTTGGATTGGAAATCTAAATTAAAATCTGCAATAATCCCTTGGATTTCTAAATTATATTACCTATATTTGGCTTGGAAATCTAAATTTAAATGGAAAGGTATATATTTTCAAACTTAATTGATTGGGTAGAAAAGCAAAGACGAAAGCCATTGTTATTGCGCGGAGCAAGGCAGGTGGGTAAAACCTGGCTGATCGAAAAACTTGCCCGCGAACGTTTTGAATTCTTTATAAAAATTGATTTTGAAGAAAATCCGGAATTAGTTTCCTTGTTCAGCGGCGAATTAAATCCACAGAAGATATGTTCTGAACTGGAACTAAGAACTGGTATTGATATCATTGCCGGAAAATCATTACTTTTTTTTGACGAAATCCAGATTTGTCCGAAAGCGATAATTGCACTTCGCTATTTTTATGAAATGATGCCGGATTTACACGTTGCTGCTGCCGGTTCACTCTTAGAATTTGCTTTCAGCGAAATTTCGTTTCCGGTCGGGCGAATTCAATCCCTGGAAATTCATCCCATGAATTTTTCCGAATTTTTACTTGCGGCAAATTTTAGAAAGGCTGCCGGGATTTGTAATAATGAGATCACAGATGTTTCAGAACCTATTCATAATTTTCTTTTGGAACAGCTACGGATTTATTGGCTAGTAGGCGGAATGCCTGAGTGTATTAGTGAGTATGTAAACACCAAATCTCTAAAGAAAGCATCAGAAGTGCAGGATGAAATTTGTGAAACGTATCGATTGGATTTCAATAAATACAAACCGAAGATAGACATAAATTGCCTGAACGCTGTTTTTTCAACCATCGCGGCCAATGTAGGCCGGCAAATAAAATATATAGGTTTGGCTGTTGATTTCACTATTCCAACGATCAGAAAAGCCTATGAAAGCTTGTTATTGGCCCGAATAGCGAAAAAAATAAAATCGTTAAGCAGTATTGGTATACCATTGGAAGTTCATGCATCAGACAAGAGATTCAAGAACCTATTTTTGGATATCGGATTGATGAACAGGGTGATGGGTATTGACTACAATGAAGCACTTAAACATAAAAATCTGCTTGCCATTTATCGCGGACAACTTGCCGAGCAATTTGTTGGGCAGGAGTTTGCGACAGCAAACAACAATCAATTATATTATTGGGCAAGGGAAGCCAAAAACAGCAGCGCTGAAATTGACTTTTTGGTAGCAATAGGCGGAAAGGTCTATCCTGTGGAGGTTAAAGATGGTCCATCCGGGAAACTTCGAAGTTTACATCTTTATCGCGAAACTTACCAACCTCCCTATTCTGTTGTATTTCATTCCGGCCCAAAAGGAATACTTGAAAATGAAAAAATCGTATTCCTACCACTTTATTTTGCAGGCTCATTTGCAAAATACGGATTCCAATTTATCTAATCAATTGATATACTAATTTTTGCAGATTGCCGCAATTGTAAAATATTGATTTATCCCAATACAAAAGTGTTCAGATGAAACAGCCATGATTCGAGAATCACAAACCGAAAATGATAATCATTCTAAATCAGGGCTATTAGCTCCGCTGATCCTCGATTCCATTTGGCCATTAAAAAACAGATTATATTCGAGTGAAATCAATTTTATTTATTGTAATCATCGATTGGAATAATTGATTGAATCTATTCCATCTCAAGCACAAATTTTCCCTTCAGATGTTCCCCCTTTTTAAATTCCGGCCTTGGTCCGGTAAAAAAACGGCATGATCCGGGACCGTTTAGCCCTGCAACCAGCAACCTGATTTGTTTGCCGTCCACCCATGTCCGGATATTTTGAAACCCATCGGATTGAACCCGAATCTCCTGTCCATTGTCATTTTTTAGCGAGGCTTTCAGAATATGATCCTTTGTACTCCTGAAATCATTGGTCCCAAGCCGGTTGGAATTATCTTTCCAATCACCTGACGGGATTTCACGCGGAGTTTCCACATATTTCCGGTCGACCGGAAGCGCTCTGGCAACTCCCTTTAACCGGTTGATATCCCAGTCGGGGTAGGTGGTCCACAAACCTTTCCGCTCCCAGCTCAGCCGGTTAAATGATTCCGGCAGCGTAAACAGCAAGCCAAACTGGCGCAGCCGGTTTTTCCCCGTGAAACCGGTGAGAGCCGCATAATCATAACCGACTGTTACCGTTCCGTCGGTATTGAAAACGTAATCCTGAGCCCCGTCAAGCTTGTTTCCCAGAATTCCCCTGAGGTTTACGTGTATTGTTCCGTCAGCCATCTTCCGGCAATTGAGCGACACCATCCTAAAACTGCTGTCCGGTCTGTAATTTAGGGGCTGAATATCCTGGGTATAATTATTTGCAGCAACGCCAGGTGCTCCTCCGTCGTCGTCATTAAACGGAACCAGTAACATTTCACCTCCATTGGAAACAATTTCATCCCCTTTTGAAGTGAAGCTTGAAATTGTCCCGTTAATTTTAGCCACCTTAAAGATTAATTTCCCGGCATCTATGACAAAGTTGTCTTTCTCTTCCGCAAGCTTCAGATTCACTTTCATTGCAGCAGCACTGAGATTTGCAGGTTTTCCCTTATGAATCAGTTCCTCCTGACAGATAAAACCACGGGGATCGGTAAAAATAAGGTGAAGCGGATCAGCGATCCCGGAATCCGGAAGATCGATCTCCACGGATCCCCGGCTCAATGGGGCAAGCGATACTTGAACCGGAAAAAATCGGTTCCCAATACTCGCTTCAATTTTCAGCTCACTCAGGTTTGTGAAATTGTACCTGTTTTCGAGATCGAGTCGTATTTTGTCGTTTACCGCTTTGGCCGTTTGAAGATTGGTGATGATTACGGGAGCATAGGATTTTTTCATTCCGGTATATTCGGGCTTTTCACGGCGCCATCCATCGATAGGTCCCCAGGGACCGTAGCCGCAGATTTTGTCCTTTGAAAGATGAAAAATGTCATCAACTCCCGACCAGATTGCTCCGCCCAGGCACGCAGGATGAAGATAAACTGAATCGACCATTTGTTTGAGCGTATTGGCATATGCATCCGAGCGGACTGAAGGATCAGTTTCAAGCTCCCTGCGGGCATAGCATTGAACGTGCATAAATTCGCCGAAAAAGGTCGGGCGCAATTTCTCCTTGTCGCATTCCCGAGGACCGTTTAATTCGGGATAATGATAGTTGGCCAGGTCAGCGGTGCTCTTAGCGTTATTATAGTCCCCCCAGCACTGGTCATGAAATGAGGTAGGTCGTGAAGGATCGAGTTTTTTATCTTCTGCCAGCACTCTTTCCCACAAAGGACTCCAGCGGCTTTCATTTCCAAGCGACCAGATAATTACCGATGGATGTTGTCTGCCAGAGAGAATATTTTCAAGATTGGCTCGTACCAAATAAGGCAAAAACTGCGGATCAAGATAATTCCAGGATTTCCAGACAGGGCTGGCCCCATGATCGATCCAGCACAGGGAGGATTCGCTTTCGACAAACATCCCCAGTTCATCGCAGGCCTCTAAAAACTCTTCGGACGGGGGATAGTGGGAAGTCCGGATATAATTGCAGTTTCCGGCCCGAAACAGCTCCACATCCCTGCGGCAAAGCTCAGGCGTAAGACTTCTTCCCCGCAAAGGATGTACCTCATGGCGGTTTACACCCCTGAGTTTAATCGGATAATTATTTACAAAAAACCGATTCCCGCGCAATTCAATCTGCCGAAACCCTATTTTCTGGCTGATAGTCTGAAGAACTTTACCGCTATTTACCAGTGAAGTGGAGAGAAAGTATAAATTGGGATGTTCGGGATCCCACTTTTGGGGCGATTTTACACTGAAGGTGCTCTTAAGCGCGCTGATTGGTTTGTCAACAGGAACCTCGAATGTGTCTTGGTTCAACGGGACAGAGTGGCCATTTCCATCGCGGAGCGTAAACTTCAGAAAGATTCCCGACACCGGATTATTGCCTATATCCACCTTCGTGGTCACATTCACCGAGGCATCGTGGTACTGAGCATCAAATTTCACACTCCACGAAAAATCGGTGATGTGATCAGGCGGAACGGTAAAAAGGGTTACTTTTCTCAGGATTCCACCGACCGGATGGGCCGCATACTGGGAGGTACAGGCTAAAAGATCGGAAACTGTCTCACATTGAACATCCACCTCAAGGATATTCTCTCCGGTTTTGACTGCATCTGTGATGTCGAGTTCAAATGCGACAAAACTCCCTTCGTGTTCACCAACAGGCTTTCCATTAATCTTGACTCTTCCAAACGAACTGATCCCATCGAAGCGAATTTTTATTCGATTCCCTTCCCAATCTTTGGGAATTGCGAATGTTTTCCAATAAGTGCCGGTTTTACCTTTTGGAACTTTGAAGCCTTGCATTTCCCATTCTCCGGGAACTTCTATCTCGCTGGTTTTAAGGATCTCTCCGGACTCAGGACTGAATTTCCAGGTACCATTCAGCGAAATTCTTGAATCTTTGACCCCGGAAACGGTTTCGGGAACCGGGGATAAAACCGGGAGATCAAAATGCATGGCGCTGATGACCTGCCGTAATGAATCTGAATTTTGGGCAATCAGTGTCTCTGAAATCATCAGGAGCGCAATGATGGGATAAAGTTTGGTTCGCATAGTCGGAATAGGTAACATAAGAACAATATAATGTGGTAATTATTCACTCCTTATTTTTCCCATTACTTAACCGTTTAACTTTCTTTTCCTCAATTATTTGGATAGAATTTTCTTTTTTAGGATTGCCGTAGGCATAAAATATGGGTAGGAGATTAAAATCGCGTAAAATATTTCGTCCCGGATAGGACGAAACCTTGCATATAATTCTATTTTCTACCCATATTTAATCCCTGATGGGATTGGAAATCTAATATTAAACAGCCGCTTAGGATTAATGCTGAAAATTACTTTATCCCATCAAGAGTTCCAAATCCTTTGCAAAGAGTATTATAATTTTCAATAAAGCCTTTCTCCGATTGCCGATTTAAGCTTATAAAGATTCACGGTATAATCGATTCTTGATTTAAGCAGCATAAGCCTGCTCTCAGATAATGCAGTAGAACCATCAAGCAATTCAAGGTTGGTAATGACACCGGCTGCAAAACTCGCCTTTGCCAGGACATAGGCCTGAGTTGCCTGTTTCAGCTGCAATGCCGACTGATCCACCTTTTTCTGCGACGCCTTCAGACTTGCCTGGCTTTCAATTACTTCATCAATAATATTTCTCCTGGAAATTTCAGTCTCGTCATCGCTCACCTGAATGGCAGATTTGGCTTCAATGAGTTTATATTTATTCCGCTTCCCGTCGAAAATGGGAATAGCTAACCCAACACCCGCAGCGAAATTGGATCTTGCCTGAGCCATATAAGGGATATATCCGTTTTTTATTCCGCCGGACAGAAAGGCGTTGAAAACCGGGTTATTCAATGAGCCGGTAAGGCTGTATCGTAACGCTGCCAGTTTCGCCTTTTCGCGGGCCAGTTTCATCTCGTCACGGTTTTGTAAAGCGGTGGAAATAAGGGTGTCGCTCTGCAGATTAGGGAGGAAAAGATTCAATTCTGTTTTAACACGTTGAACTTTCGTTTCAGGTTTTCCCAGTAAAGAATTCAGATGACTCACCTGAACCTGACGGGCTGTTTCGAGGTCTGTCCGTTGATTCTCAATCGCAGAAATCCGTACCTGTGTGGTTAAAATTTCATATTGTGTGGCTGAACCCGTCGCCTGTTTTTTCTGGACAAAAAGAAGGTGTTCGTTTAACGTATTAAGCTGTTCGTCTTTGATTTTAATCGCTTCCTGCAAATATTCAAGTGCAAAATAGTTGTTAATGGCAGCTTCCGAAAGTCTTTGTTTTACCTGCTCTATCGACTGTCGGGTCACTTCCTTGCCTTGTCTCTCAAGTGAAACATTTTTCGCGGTTTTGCCAAAATCGGTAATTGTCTGGTTCACATTAAATGCAGCATTATAGTTGTCCCTTGGCATCAGCTGAAAGTTCCCGAGACCCGGAAAATTGATTTCCGAGATCGGTCCGATCCGGGTATAGGTCGAGGCAAATTCGATATTAGGAAGCCCTCCGGACCGGGCTATCCCGATTTTGGCATCCGAAGTATTGAGTTCCTCTAATGACTTTTTAATCATAGGATGGTTCTGAACCACATCCCGGATGATCGTAGTGAGTGATAATGAATCAGTGCCGAGAGGTTCACTTTTAAGTTGTCCGGCAGACAATATTCCTGCAAGAAGGAGCAGGGCGAACAAGTGCTTTTTTGTTTTAAATATCATATATTCAAGCTTTTACAGGTGAATTCTTGTGTTTTGTTCTCATAATAATTACAGGGAAGAGCCCCAGGAAGGTAATTATGGCAGCCATCAGGAAATCGTCGTCGATCCCGGCGATGTAGGCCTGTTTGCTGACATGGGAGAGAATCATATATTTACTCTGCTGAGCAGCTGTCGCGAAATTACTTCCCATATGCTGTTGTGCGAATTGGGTTAAATGTGTCGCTACATTTTTAAACTCCTGCGATCCGGATTGAATGGCTGTGCCGAACATTTGGGTGTGAAAATTTATCCGTGTAGTTAGCATTGTAGCAAAAATAGCAACACCCATACTACCCCCTAACTGACGAACGGTGTTGGAGATACCTGATGCCTGTGCCATCTTATCACGGGGAACTGTCAATAAGGCCAAATTACTTAAAGGAGTGAAGATTATTCCCATGGCAAATCCCCTGAGATAAAGCGAGGTCATCACAAAATTATGTTCGGTCAGATATGAAAGCTGGGAGTTCAGGGCAAAGCTGATTCCCAATACAATTACTCCCAGAATTATCGGGAGTTTAGGACTTAATTTATCGGATACTCTTCCGGCTACCGGTGACATAAATCCCTGGATAATTCCGACCGGAAGAAATACCGATCCCGCCTGAACAGCGGTATATCCCATAGAGTTTTGCAGGTAGAGCGGCAGCAGAAAAGTACTTCCGAACATTCCCATACTGAAAATCAACATGACCAAATTACTCATCCCAAAATTATAGTCTCCTAGAAGTCTTAAATCAATCAGCGGATTATCGGTTGTCAGTTCTTGCGTGACGAAAATGGCAAAGGCTAGAATCGAAATGGCAAAACAAACCAATATGTAGGTGGCGCTCCATCCTGCAGAATTGCTGGCTGCACTCCCTTCCGAGAGGGCATAGAGCATCAGCGGGAGAAAAGTGACCACCGAGAGAAATCCAATCAGGTCAAAGCTTCCGGCCCGCCGGTTTATATATTCACGTTGGATCAGAATCGTAAAGACCATTGCTGCTATTCCAAACGGAATGTTAACGTCAAAAATCAATTGCCAGGTGAAATTATCCACCAGATAACCACCGATCAGCGGCCCAAAAGAGACCGACGCTGCAGCAGATATCGCCCAGAAACCAAGCGCCATTCCCCGCTCCTTGGGTGGAAATTCCCGGGTGATAATGGCCATCCCCAGTGGCTGGATGGTTCCCGCGCCCAATCCCTGGATAATGCGGGAAATGATTAATGTATTTTCATCATTCGACATTCCGCAAAGCAACGATCCTATGGTGAACAGCAAAACGCCCATGAAATAGAGCCGTTTGTATCCGAACCTGTCGGCCAGCCACCCTGATGTCGGGAGCATTACAGCCATCGAAAGCATATATGCAGTGACGACCCATTCAATTTTATCAATGCCTACCCCAAACGAAGCCATGATTTTTGGCAGCCCCACATTAACAATGGTGCTGTCAAGAACTGCCATAAAAGTACCGAGCATAATGTTCGCCAGCAGGAACCATTTGTAGTTGTCATGCTGGGGGTGAAACCCAGAATCACGGTTACGCAGTTTCCTGCGCAATTTATGCGAGAGAGTAATTCGCGCCATTTATTACCGGATAATTTTAACAACTGCCGACATCCCCGATAGAATTCGGAAAGCAGAAAGATTTTTTCCATCCTTCACACCCTCAATTGAGATTTTCAACTCTACCCGTTGTGTCACCTTAGTGAAGTTTCCTGAAGCATTGTTGGCCGGAATCAATGAAAATTCAGAAGCGGTATTAGAACCAAGTTCAATAATCTTCCCGGTAAAAGTAACTCCGGGATAGGTATCCAGTGCGAAAATACAAGGCTGCCCAATATGCAGGTTTTCCAGCTTTGTCTCTTCGAGAAAAACGCTGATCCATAGATTACTATTATTGACAATCGTAAATATTGACTGACCAGGCTGAGCAATATCTCCCGGCAACAGCCAACGTTTGCCTACCAAGCCATCGCTTGGGGCATACAGGCGGGTATTGTTGATTTGGGTCTCAATCACATTTATTTGAGCCATGGCACTTTCAACTGAAGTTTGTGTAGTTTTAATCAGGGTACTGGAAACCTTAGCCTGAGATTTATCGGCTTCAAGCTGAGCCTTGGCAGTTTCAAGGGCCTTTTTGGCATGATCATATTGTTCCTGCGTAATTACATCACTCCTGAACTGACTTTTTGCCCGGTCAAAATCTTCCTGGAGCTTGCTGATGGTAATATCCTGAACTTTGTTGTTCATCAAATCGTACTGATATTTTGCCTCTGCTTGTAAAACTGCAGCCTCAGCCTGAAGTTTAGCTGAAATTGCCTGATTCTTCTGAGCTACCAGATCGGTGCTGTCAATTAAAACAATCAGTTGCCCTCTCTTTACAGAATCCCCCTCTTTAGCAAATTCCTGGCTTATTCTTCCAAGAATCTTGGAACTAACGGCTACATTATCCGATTCCACATGAGCGTCATCGGTATTAATGTATTTGGAATAATCAATATACCAATAAATGACACCGCCTAACAGAAGCACAATAATCAATATCAAGGGAATATATACTTTCCCGCTTTTTTCCTTCTTTACCTTTTCCATAAAATATTCTTTCTGTATTGTTATTTACTCTTTATCTGTTTTTAAAGCTATCTAAATTCTCTATTTTCCGTGAGATGAAGTTTCCAGGTCAATTGTCAATACTGAGATCAGAATCTCCCTGAGCAATTGAGAGGCTGTAAGAAGTTGTTCCTGTTGAAGTCCACTTAGCAAAACCAATTTACTCTTCAGGGTCAGGCTTAAGGTCTCCTTAATCTCTTCAAAGTCAATTAACCCTTTATCTGTCAATGAGATATTAATAATTCGGCGATCTTTCGGATCATTTTGGCGAACCACATATCCCTCGTCAATAAGCTTGTCAACAATAACTGTAATATGAGGTTTTGGCATTGACAAACATTTGCCAATGTCTGACATCGAAAGCATTCCCCGTCTTTTCAGACTCTCCATAACAAACATTCCGCCTGGTGTAATGGAACTCTTTGTGCGCAAAGGCTTTGAAATACTCTTGTACAACAAGGGGTGAATAGCCATAAGATTTTCTGCAATAATATCCACTTTTAGTTTCGTCATCGGAAATATACATCTTTTATAATGGTTACAAAAGTATAACTATTACTTTACATGCTAAAATTCATTTGTTAATTTGTGGTTAACATTTCAGGCAATTTATAGATTTTAAACCCTTCTTTTCCTGTATTCCAAAGGAGACATCCCCATCACTTTCCGGAAAACACGTGAAAAATAAAATTGGTCATCAAAACCTGTTTCACGTGATACATCGGAAATTAGTAAACCGGAGTTATCGAGGAGTCGACATGCGCGTTGAATTTTTAACTGGATGAAATATTCGATTGGGGGATGACTGGTGCGGGACTGAAAAATAGCAGAATAATAGGATGGAGATAAGCCTGTTTGTGATGCAATATCACTCAGTTTCAACTTCCGGCCGAGATTCTCGAGCATAAAATTAATACTTTGGGCAACCGGATCATTTTCATCTGCCTGTTTCACTAATCTGAACTGGCTGACATGGGTGAATGAAGACAATAAATAATTAAGGCATAGGTTTATGTATTCTAGTGTTTCCATGCTAAAGCCCCGATCAAGATTCCTGAAAATCTCAGCAAAAAGGTCTATCCGGTCACCTATTCGCGATGTTTTGCCCCGTTCTATAGCGATACTTTGACAAGCCGACCGGGTAAATAATCCCGCCTTCACTCCCGAAAAATGGATCCAGTAGATCGTCCATGGATTCTTTTCCCTGGAATGATAAGCATGCGCCATTCCGGCAGGAATTATGAAAAAATGATCTGGCATAATGGTGTGCCAGGTCTCTCCAGTCCGTATTTCTCCCTCACCTTCAATACAATAAATCAGGATAAACTGAGAACTTCCCATGGAACGCTCCCGGAAATGATGGCGTGCCAGCGGATAATAGCCAATATCGGTGAGGTACAAATCAGAAATCAATGGATTTCGCCTGACCAGACCTTCAATTTTCTCCGGAAGGACAAAACTGATTTGTCCCGGAAATCCATCCTCCTTCTTCATTTAATTCTAAATTCTCAATTTAAATTATCATGGATTGTCTTTTAAAATCCAAAATAACCTAATTTTCAGGAATAAAATTTAAAATAATTGTGAGGGATAAAAATTAATATTTTGATTTACAAATAGTGATATAATCCATATTTTCATAAAATTGTTCATTTTAAAAAGATTGTGTATGGGTAATTTTGCTTTAACTAAATCGGACACTTGTGGAAAAACCTAAATTCAACCGGCCATTTATTCTGGGCATTACCCTGGTCTCTGCAATGGGCGGACTTTTGTTTGGATACGACTGGGTAGTAATCGGCGGGGCCAAGCCATTTTATGAGCGTTTTTTTGAAATCGCCTCATCACCTTCCCTGCAAGGGTGGGCCATGAGCAGTGCTCTGATCGGTTGTCTTGCCGGCGCAATGGCTTCGGGTTATCTCTCTGATCATTTCGGACGCAAACGTCCTTTAATAGCAGCAGCTGCTTTGTTCACCATTGCCGCCATCGGTACCGGTGCTGCCAATCAATTCACGCTCTTTATTCTGTTCAGGTTAATCGGCGGGCTCGGAATCGGACTGGCATCGGCGATCTCACCTATGTATATTGCTGAAATTTCACCGGCTCATCTGCGCGGAAGGCTCGTCTCCATCAATCAACTCACCATTGTAATAGGTATCCTTGCCGCTCAAATCATCAATTACCTGATTGCAGACAAAATTCCGGAAAATTCATCAGCCAAGATGATTTTGCAGTCGTGGAACGGGCAGACCGGTTGGAGATGGATGTTTTGGGCAGGAACAGTCCCGGCATTACTGTTTTTTATTTTTTCATTCTTTATTCCTGAAAGCCCTCGTTTTCTTGCAAAAATGGGGAAATGGACGGACGCATCCTTAATTCTGAAGCGGATTGGCGGTGCCAATTATTCATCTCAGGAACGGAATGAGATTGCAAAAACGATCCAGAATACAGATAACAGCATCGATTGGAAAGTTTTGGCATCAAAAAGGGTTCGGCCTTTACTGGTTTTAGGAATAGTTCTGGCCATATTTCAACAATGGTGCGGTATCAACGTAATCTTCAATTATGCCGAAGAGGTATTTACTTCAGCCGGCTATTCGGTAGGTGATATGCTTTTTAATATTGTGATAACCGGAACTGTTAATCTGATATTTACACTGTTGGCTATGCGAATGGTTGACAGCTGGGGCCGGCGGAAAATGATGCTGCTTGGAGCCGGCGGACTAGCGATCATCTATTTGATATTGGGAACCAGTTATTTTCTGGCATTGAAGGGGCTGGCAATATTGGTGCTGGTTATGGCTGCGATTGCAACCTACAGTATGACCCTTGCGCCGATTACGTGGGTAGTCCTTTCCGAAATATTCCCGAATAAAGTTCGCGGTACAGCTATGGCCATCGCCACTACTTCACTCTGGATAGGTTGCTTTGTTTTAACCTATACCTTCCCGATTCTGAACAGGGTATTGCACGCCAGTGGAACTTTTTGGCTATATGGCTTGATCTGCCTTTCCGGATTCCTGTTTATCCTGAAAAAATTGCCAGAAACAAAAGGGAAAAGCCTGGAGGAGATTGAAAAAATGAAGTGACAACTATCGGGGAAACCTACGTGATCTATTGTAGCTATGTGGTTTATTAAAAGAAACAGAATAGAAACTGATTTAAATTTAAGGGTGATTTATCGAAACAAATAATAATTATGAAATTTATTAATATTATACTTAGCTCTCTGATTATTTTATCAGTTGCCTGCCAAAAGCCGGGAACCCAAAACAAGATAGATCTTTCAGGCACCTGGCAATTTGCCGCCGATCCTTCAGACAAGGGAATTCCGGAAAATTGGTTAGACAAAACATTCACGGACAGCCTGAAACTTCCCGGATCGATGACATCAAACGGCAAGGGGGATGCCATTACCCTGTCAACACCCTGGACGGGTCAGATTGTGGATAGTTCATTTTATAAAAATCCCGAATATGCCAAATACCGGGAACCGGGGCAACTCAAGATCCCATTTTGGTTGCAACCCCTCACTTATTATAAAGGCGCTGCATGGTATCTAAAAGAGGTAACTATACCGAAGGAGTGGAGTCGCCAATCCATTGAACTTTTCCTTGAACGCTGTCACTGGGAGAGCCGTCTCTGGGTTGACGATAGTCTCATCGGAATGCAAAATTCCCTTGGAACACCACACAGGTATGATCTGACGGGTATCTTAACTCCCGGAAAACATCTGTTGATACTTTGTGTAGATAACCGGGTAAAGGATATCGATCCAGGGTTGAATTCGCACAGCATATCAGACCATACCCAAACCAACTGGAACGGGGTCGTCGGAAAACTTTTCCTTATAGCCAGACCACTGATTAACATTAAGAATATTCAGGTTTACCCGGATATTGAACACAAAAAATTTACGGCCCGGATCCGGGTCAATAATTCCGCTAAAATCCCGATGATTGCAACGCTAAAATTATCGGTAAGCGGTCCCGGTACTCCTGAAAATCAATCTCATCATTTTACCTTGTCTGCAGGGGAGAATATCCTGACAATGGAATACCCGATGGGACAGTCCCCTAAACTTTGGAGCGAATTTCACCCCGAAATTTATCGGCTCACGGCTACTCTCAAGTGTAAACATCAGGAAACAACTGACACGTATCAGACAACTTTTGGGATGAGGGAGTTCAAGGCTGTAGGGAAACAATTGCTGATCAATGGGAAGCCCACCTTTATGCGTGGAACACTCGAATGTGCAATCTTTCCAAAGACAGGTTATCCGGCCACCGGTATCCAGGAATGGCTTCGCATTTTTAATGTGTGCCGGGCGCATGGACTGAACCATATGCGATTCCACTCCTGGTGCCCTCCGGAAGCCGCTTTTGAAGCCGCCGACCAAACCGGATTTTACCTTTCGGTGGAATGTTCATCCTGGGCCAATGGTTCAACGACTATTGGTGATGGAAAGCCCATTGACAAATATCTCTATGATGAAAGTCAACGTATGGTTGAAAATTATGGCAACCATCCCTCATTCTGCATGATGGTTTACGGGAATGAACCAGCCGGGCAGAACCAGATCTCATTTCTTACGAATTTTGTCAAATTCTGGAAGAGTAAGGATAACCGCCGAATTTACACCACCGGTTCCGGCTGGCCGATCATTCCCGAAAATGATTACCTGAGCTCACCGGCTCCTCGAATTCAGGGATGGGGAGAGGAATTAAAAAGCATTATCAACAGCCAGCCACCCCGAACTGACTATGACTGGTCGGCCTTTAATTCCAAATATCTTCAGCCAATTGTAAGCCATGAAATTGGTCAATGGTGTGTCTACCCTGATTTTAAAGAGATTGCCCAATATGATGGGGTTTTGCACGCCCGTAACTTCGAAATTTTCCAGGAAACCTTAAAAGAACACGGCATGGCACAACTGGCCGACAGCTTTTTACTCGCCTCCGGAAAATTACAGGCGCTGTGTTACAAAGCCGAAATTGAAGCAGCATTGCGAACCTGTGGATTCGGCGGATTCCAGTTGCTTGATCTGCACGATTTCCCGGGACAGGGGACAGCTCTGGTTGGTGTGCTTAATGCCTTCTGGGGTGAGAAAGGATATATTACTCCTGCTGAATATAAGCGGTTCTGCAACAGTACAGTTCCTTTAGCCCGATTGAAAAAATGTGTTTTTACAGGAAATGAGCCTTTTGAAGCGGCGATTGAGGTGGCTCATTTCGGGGATGTCCCAATCTTAAACTGTACACCCGAATGGAAAATCTCTGATAAAGCCGGGAAGACAGTTCAAAAAGGCAGATTCGCAAAAACCTCAATCCCTTTGGGAAATGGGTTTAAACTTGGAAATGTCAGCTTACCGTTATCATCCTTTGAATCTCCTCAGAAACTCACCCTTGAAGTAACTGTAAATCAATTCAGCAACAGCTGGGATTTTTGGGTTTACCCTGCAAAAAAAGAGAAGATTGCAGGTGAAGACAATATTCAAATAGTCAACCACCTTGATTCCAAAACAGCTCAGCTTCTGGAAAATGGTGGAAGTGTTTTGTTAAACCTGAAAAAAGGGACTCTTGCCGGCGCTATGGGTGGAGACATCAAAATCGGATTCTCCAGTATTTTCTGGAATACTGCATGGACTCACGGACAGGGGCCGCATACCCTGGGCATTCTTTGCAATCCAACCCATCCTGCATTAGCCGGTTTCCCCACTGAATTTTACAGCAACTGGCAGTGGTGGGATGCCATGAGCCATTCGGGGGCAATCAACCTGAGCACTTTCCCTTCCGGAATTACTCCTATCGTGCGGGTGATTGACGACTGGTTTACCAATCGTCCGCTGGCTTTATTGTTCGAAGCTAAAGTCGGAAAGGGAAAAATACTCGTTTCAGGTATTGATTTGAACACTGATCTGGGAAATCGTCCTGAAGCACAACAGCTTATTTACAGCCTGAAAAAATACATTGCCGGATCGCAGTTTAATCCGGCAATCACCTTGAATATTGCACAAATTCAGAAACTTACAAAATAATGCCGATGAAATATTTAACCACATTCATTAAAAAGTCAGCCATGAGAACAATCCGAGGGTTCACAATTTTTGTTGCCATCTTTATCTTATTCATTCCTGCATTATCAGTTGGTGCCGAACCTTTAAAACCAGCATTGGGGGATGATGATGAAATACTGACCCCAAAACCGAACCCTGCCCCAAGGATTAACGGACCATTGGTTTATGGATGCCGACCAGACCACCCGTTCTTATACCGGATTCCATGTCAGGGGGAACGACCCATCCATTTTTCAGTCAAAGGGCTTCCTCCGGAATTAAAACTTGATCCGACAGCTGGTATTATTACCGGAAAAACACCTGCCAAAGGAGAGTATTCAATGCTAATTCAGGCAAATAATTCAAAAGGGAAAGACCAACGGCAATTCAAACTTGTTGCCGGTGATCAGTTGGCGCTCACACCTCCCATGGGCTGGAACCACTGGTACGCCCATTACGACCGAATCACCGATAAAATGATGCGCGAGGCTGCAATTGCAATGATCAGCAGCGGCATGGCCGATGTCGGTTATCAATATGTCAACATCGACGATTGCTGGATGAACGCCCCAAAAAATAATGATCCCCTTCGCGTGGGACCCTTGAGGGACGAGCAGGGAAATATTATACCCAATAAATATTTTCCCAATATGAAAGGGCTCACCGATTATATTCATTCCACAGGATTGAAAGCAGGAATCTACACCTCTCCAGGTCCGTTAACCTGCGGTGGGTTTACCGGAGCCTGGCAACACGAAGAGCAGGACGCGAGGCAATTTGCTTCATGGGGATTCGATTTTTTGAAATATGACTGGTGTTCTTACGGGGACCTTGCAGGAAAAAATGTCGATCTGGAAGGTTTTCAGAAACCTTATCGTAAGATGGGCAAAATCCTTAAATCCCTGGATCGTGATATGGTTTTTAACCTTTGTCAGTATGGCATGGGTGATGTCTGGAAATGGGGTGGCGAAGTCGATGCGCATTCCTGGCGAACCGGGGGGGATCTTGGATTTGAACTTGATCGCATATTTGATGTAGCATTAAAGAATGCTCAGATCGGTCAATTTAATAAGCCAGGCGAGTGGAACGATCCCGATTATATCCAAATCGGATGGATCGGTAATGCCAATAAAATGGGGATACCCGAACTTACCCCCATGCCGGCCAATATGCAATATGTCTATATGTCGCTCTGGTCCCTGCTGGCTGCTCCTCTCATTTACAGTGGCGACATGTCGAAACTTGACCCCTTTACCCTCAACATCCTATGTAATCCGGAGATCATTGGAGTGAACCAGGATCCTCTTGGGAAATGCGGGGAAGTCATGAACCGTTCGAAAGAGTGCTTTTTGATGGTCAAAAAACTGGCTGACGGCTCAACAGCTGTCGGGCTCTTTAACAGGGGTAAAAATAAGGCAGATATCTCTATGACATGGAGTGAGTTAAAAATATCGGATGGACATCAGGTCCGGGATCTGTGGCGTGAAAAAGATCTGGGGGTTTATAAGGAAAAATTCAGTGCCCTTGTTCCTTCCCAGGGGGTTGTGATGATTAAAATATCAAAGTAATTTTATGGCATGTATAACAAATAATTGTTTCTGTGACGTTTAGTGTGGAGAATAGGAATATTTCCCTTATAGCAGTTGGCCATTGGCTTCTGGCTGGTGGCAGTTTTTTAGCTAGAGAAAATCGCTCCTTCCAGAACAAGGTTTCTGATAAAAGCCAATTTTGCTAGACGCCAGTAGCCCGCAGCAAGGAGCAAATCATTAACCAATTAGCAAAATGAGTAGCTTATTCCCCCCACGATTCATTAAAGAGCCAACAAATTCAAAAAATCAAATCCTAAAACAATGAACAGACGCTATATTTCCATTCTCCTGTTTCTTTCACTCATTTCCGGATGCAGTCGAAACGCCCTCTTTACAATTAAAATTGCCGATTTTGGTCTGAAACCGGGGACTGGAGAAAATGCCATTCCTGCAATTATAAAGGCGCTAAAAGAGTGCAAAAAGCACTCAGCATCAGTGCTAATTTTTGAAAAGGGACGATACGATTTCATGATTGATTCGACCCATAGCCGGATCTATTATGAATCAAACACTACCAATGACTCACCTAAAAATCTGGCTATTCTGATTGAAGAATGCAACGGTCTTACGCTGGATGGGGGAAATTCCGAGTTCGTTTTTCATGGCGCGATACAACCCATCAGCGTAGATCACAGCGCCCGGATCACCATTAAAAATGTCAATATTGATTGGGATATCCCTTTGACCGCCCAGGCAAAAATTATTGCGACCTCACCTAAAAATATTGATCTTGAAATTGATACGAAGCAGTTTCCATACGAGATAAACGAGGGTAAACTGATCTTTACCGGTGAAAACTGGAAAGCCAGGCCGACCGGATTTATGGAGTATGAAGCAAATACCCACCGGATAGCAGCCGGCACCGGTGACAATGGTTGCATCCGGGGAGATTGGAGCAAATTTACGGAGGAGGAACTAAGGCCCGGAATCGTTCGGTTGAATGGCCCGTTCACCCGTACCCCCGCCGTCGGAAATTACCTGATCCTGCGCCACAGTAAACGGGATCATGCCGGAATCTTCATTCTGGAAAGCAGTAATGTGACTCTTGAAAGTGTTAATTTGTATCACACTGCCGGGTTGGGAATCCTGTCACAGTTTACCCGGAACCTGAATTTCCGCAATGTAAAAGTCATTCCAAACAACGCTAAAAACCGCTATCTCAGCGGGCATGATGACGGCTTTCATTTTTCAAATTGTGCCGGTAAAATATCAGTCACTGACTGTGAATTTGGGGGGTTGATGGATGACCCGATCAATGTTCACGGAACCAGTGTCCGGATTATTGAGAAAACGAACGACCATCAGTTGAAATGTCGTTTCATGCACGAGCAAAGTACCGGAATGACCTGGGGTCATCCGAATGATACAATCGGTTTTATTGAACACAAGAGGATGCAAACCGTTTCGAAAAAGTCATTAAAGCGCTTCGAAAAGATAACTCCCGAAGAATTCCTGGTCGAATTTAACGACCCTTTGCCCACCGGAATAATTGTCGGCGATGCTTTGGAGAATTTAAGCTGGTCACCTGAATTAGCTATCCAAAACTGCATTTTCGGAAGTTGCCGGGCCAGAGGTCTGCTGGTTTCTACCCCTCGTAGAGTACTGATTGCCAACAATAAATTTGAGTCAAGCGGCTCGGCCATCCTGATAGCCGGCGATGCCAACGGCTGGTACGAGTCGGGGGCAGTTTCGGATGTAACTATTACCAATAACCTGTTTAAGGATGGTTGTATGACCTCCATGTACCAATTCTGTGAAGGTATTATCAGTATATTTCCGATCATACCGGAAGTTGATCCACTCAAACCATTTCACCGGAATATCACCATCGAACACAATACCTTTAATGCGTTTGATTTTCCGGTTTTATATGCCTTGTCAGTGTGTGGACTAAAATTCAAAAATAACCGGATTATCCGTTCGCACCAGTTCGAACCCTTTCATGAACGCAAGCACTTCCTCACCTTTGAATCGTGTTTAAATGTTGAAGTAAATGGGAATCAATTTGAGGGTGATGTATTGGCAAAAGATATCCGCCTCGAAAAAATGGATAAAAGTCAATTAAATTCAGACCTGAAATTATTGACCAAATCATTTGAATAAACTTCCAAAAAATTGAAATACAAAATAATAGAAAAAGGAAGCCAGGTCATTGCCTGGTACGAAAAGGTAATTATTCCTACCTACGGTATAGGGAAACCGGAGAAAAACCCCATGTTTCTGGAAAAACGTGTTTACCAGGGTAGCAGTGGAGTGGTATACCCTCACCCGGTGATAGAGAAAATTCTCGATGAAAAGATTGATAAGGAGTGGAATGCCATTTTCATCGAGAATCAATATTTGAAAATCATGATCCTCCCCGAACTTGGCGGCAGGATCCAAATGGCTTTTGACAAAACCAAACAACGCCATTTTGTCTATTACAACCGGGTAATCAAACCTGCCCTTGTCGGATTAACCGGACCCTGGATTTCAGGGGGGATCGAATTTAACTGGCCACAACATCACCGGCCTTCAACCTTCGAGCCTGTCGATCATTGCATTGAGAAGAATAAGGATGGAAGTATAACTGTATGGTGCAGCGAGGTGGAACGGATGTTCCGGACCAGGGGTATGGCAGGTTTCACCCTTTATCCCGATAAGGCTTACCTGGAAATCAAGGTGAAACTTTATAACCGGACGAACTTCCCTCAAACTTTTTTATGGTGGGCAAATCCCGCGGTCAAGGTAAATGACGATTATCAGTCCGTTTTTCCTCCCGATGTTAACGCGGTATTCGACCATGGCAAACGGGATGTCTCGGAATTCCCTATTGCAAGGGGTACCTATTACAAGGTGAATTATTTACCGGGAACCGATATTTCGCGGTATAAAAATATTCCGGTTCCCACCTCTTACATGGCTATCAACTCAAAATACAATTTTGTAGGAGGTTATGAAAACGACACCCAAGGGGGGTTATTGCATGTTGCAAATCACCATGTTTCGCCCGGGAAGAAGCAGTGGACCTGGGGACACAGCGATTTTGGGAAAGCATGGGACCGTAACCTGACAGATGAAGATGGTCCCTATATCGAACTGATGTGCGGTGTTTATACCGATAATCAACCCGACTTTTCGTGGCTGATGCCCGGAGAGGAAAAGACCTTTTCACAATACTTCATGCCTTATCGTGATTTGGGTGTGATTAAAAATGCCACCAAAGAGGCAATGGTAAATCTGGAAATCCTGGATGGAAGAGCTACTGTAAAAGCTTATACTACTGCTGCTTATCCTAATGCCAGAATTTTATTGGAGATCAGGCAACAAATTTTAATCGATGAACGGTTCGATTTCCATCCTGCATCTTTCTATGAAAAAACGGCGAAACTTCCGGAAGGACCAGATTCCCCAAAAGTACAGATTGGCATTTTTTCTTCTGCAGGGAAAAATCTGGTAAGCTGGGAATCTGGAACTGACATTCAAAAGCCGATCCCGGAACCTGCAAAAGCTGCTCAACTGCCGGAGGAAATCAGCAGTAACGAGCAGCTTTACCTCACAGGATTGCATCTCGAGCAATATCGCCATGCCACTTACAACCCCGCAGATTACTATTTTGAAGCACTGCACCGTGATCCAAAAGACTTCCGTTGCAACAATGCTTTGGGATTATGGTTCCTGCGGCGGGGTCAGTTTTTAAAAGCTGAGAATTATTTCAGAAAGGCCATTTCAACACTGACAGAACACAATCCGAATCCAATCGATGGGGAACCTTATTATAACCTTGGACTTGCCCTTTGTTACCTGGGAAACGAAGAGGATGCTTATGATTCATTTTACAAATCTATCTGGAATGCAGCATATCAGGAGATGGGATATTTCAGGTTGGCAACACTGGAAGCAAAAAAGCATAACTGGGAAGAAGCACTTGAACTGATCGACCGGTCATTAATCAGGAATTGGCACAATCATAAGGCTAGACAATTGAAGGTAAGCCTTCTGCGAAAACTTAATCGAATCGACGATGCGCTTCTATTGGCAGAAGACTCACTTGCACTTGACAAATTTAATTTCGGGGCTTTATTTGAAAAATGTTTGATGAAACCTGACAGGTTTGAAGAACTGACCAACCTTATGCGTGGCAATATACATGCTTATATCGAATTTGCACTCGATTTTGCATTAGCGGGACTGTTCGATGAAGCTACCGAACTGCTCAAAATCGGGATAAGTGAGCAAAATGATAAGCCGGTTTACCCCATGGCCTATTATTATAAAGCGTGGTTCGAATCCCAGGAAGGGAATCCTGCCGATTCTCTGAAAACCTTGAAGATTGCTGCCGGAGCGTCTTCTGATTACTGTTTTCCCAATCAGAATGAAGCTGTGGTCGTTTTGGAATGGGCCAAGACTCAAAATCCTGATGATGCCAAAGCCCCGTATTATCTGGGTAATTTCTGGTACAATGCGCTTCAATACGACCAGGCAATTGAAAATTGGGAATTGTCAGTAAATCTTGATGATCAGTTTCCTACTGCGCAACGCAATCTGGCATTAGCCTGTTTTAATAAATTATACGAACCTCAAAAGGCGTTGGCTTTTCTAGATAGAGCTTTTGATTTAGATCAAAGTGATTCCAGGATATTGATGGAACTTGATCAGTTATACAAACGGCTCAATTATTTGCCGGAGAAACGTTTGAAGAATCTGGAAAAGCACCTGAATCTGGTAGAAGAGCGTGACGACCTTTACCTGGAAAGAGCCACACTTTACAATGAACTGGGGTTGTACGACAAGGCCTATCAGCTCATTATGAACCGAAAGTTTCATCCATGGGAGGGTGGAGAAGGAAAGGTTACCGGTCAGTATGTGCTTAGTCTGATTGCAATGGCAAAAAAAGCAATCGATACAAAGGATTTTGAAAAAGCAATTGATCTACTTAATCAGGCACGTTACTATCCTGAGAATCTGGGTGAGGGGAAATTATACGGTGCGCTGGAGAATGAAATTTTTTATTGGCTGGGCTATGCCTTTGAAGGGGCAGGTAAGACCGATCAGGCAGTCGAATGCCGGCATATCGCGTCCCGGGGATTGAAAGAACCGGCAACTGCAATCTTTTACAATGACCAACAGGCAGATACCATTTATTTTCAGGGAATGTCTTTGAAGCAACTGAACAGGATTAAGGAGGCTAAGGAGCGATTTGAATCATTAATCAGATTTGGGGAATTGCACTTGAATGATGCATATAAACTCGACTATTTCGCCGTTTCGCTGCCTGATTTACTAATTTGGGACGATGATCTCACTAAACGAAACAACGAGAATTGTCAAAAACTGATCAGACTTGGGGAATTGGGGCTGTCCCAACTTTAATACTTCTTTGTAAACAGGATCTGCAAAAAACTAGCAACTGATTGTTATTCATATCTATATAAATTAATTTAATCGTTGAAGTGCAAAGGAAACTGAATTGCAAATGCAAAATCGGTGCATCCAAATATCTCCATCGTTAGTAAAAATACTGAACCAACGGCCAGCGAAGCTAAAGGATTTAATCTAAATAACCCCCAGTTTCGTTTCACTTCACTGGAGGTTAAGGATCTGGTGAAAACCGGAACCCTGGCAGGGTTCAATATTAACAATTTAACTTAACATTCAGGTTATTGGGTAACCACTAACTTAACAGTCAATATCTGACTTTTCCACCTCATTACTCCAATATAAATTCCTGCTGGGAGTACCTGACCGAAGTAAACGGCTTGGGGAATTCCCGCTGGTAAATCTGCATCAAAGATCCTGGAAATATATTGCCCGGAAATAGATAGAATATCGAGTGTCACTCTCGAAGTCACCCCAATCTGAAATTCAAAGTTTGCAGGACCTAAAGTGGGATTTGGATAGACCTTTAATACATTCTCTAAAACAGGTAAAACTGAAGTTTCCGATGAGCTGATTACCTGTATACTATCCGATTTTAGACTGCTTTTTCTGACGTTAATGCTCATGGATCGAGGCGTACTTATACCGCATCCATTTGCCGTCGACACACTCAGAATACCCGATGTTGCCGAGCTGGAATAATTGATTTTTACAAAATTCATAATTCCAGAAATGGTAGCCCCAATTCCCGAGTAGTTCCAGTCGTAAGATACATTTGACATTGCTGGAACGGCGTATGGAACATTCTTTTGACCCTGATTCACCGTTGATGTTGAAACGATGAAGTTTCCCGGCTCATTTGGAGAAGAATTGACTGTTACCGTTGTTCCTGCCCAATTAGAGCAACCGTTTCCGTTTGTCAAGGTGTATTTTATCGTTACACTGCCCGACACTATACCGGTGACGACACCGGTATTACTGACCTTCGCAATCGCACTGTTCGAACTCGACCAGACACCTCCGGTTGTTGACTCGTGCAAGGCGGTTATTTTGCCCGCACAGATAGTTGTAGTTCCGGTAATAGGACCTGGTGAAGTTGGCAATGGAATGATGCTTATAACAGCATTTCCGGTCATCAGCGTTGATGTTGGAGGAAGGACGGTTATCAATGCTACGGTATAGGTTCCGGCAACTGTTTCAAGTCCGAAGCTTATCGCAGATCCGGTACCAATTATCACATTTCCAATATTATGCCCGTTATATTTCAACTGATATAAAGCTCCTCTTTTAGAACCACTTAAGCCAACCGGCAATCCGTTTCCACCTGCGCAATAGGAACCGCCACCAGTCACACTGTACAATGATGACGAACTGATCACATTCACAGAAATCGAAGCACTATTTGTGCACCCACCTGTTGTGAGTGTATAATTTATTGTAACGCTCCCTGCCGAAACACCTGTCACTACTCCTGTGTTGCTGTTAACTGAAGCAATTGCTGAATTTGAACTGCTCCAAACACCTCCGTTTGTCGAATCATGCAGGGTTATTGTGCTTCCGGCATTCACTGTAGTTGTCCCCGTAATTGCATTTAGGATAGGAGGCAAAGGTTGCGGATTGATCGTCAAACTTGCAGGACTGGATGTGCAACCGGCTAAATTAGTAGTAGTTAATTTGTAAGTGCCTGAATTTAATCCCGAAAAAAGGCCAGTTGAATTCGTAACTGCTGTTACTATCGGATTTGTTCCGGTCAGAGTATAGGAAATTCCTGTGCCTGAAACAGGCGTCGTCACAGAAACTGTGCCTGTTGCAAGTGCACATGTAGGCTGAGTCAGGTTGGCAGTTGGGGCCGCCGGTATTGCTGGTGCTGCATTGATCAAGGCATTTTCGGAAGATCCGGAAGTACATCCTGCAGAATTGGTAACCGTAAAAGTATAGTTATCAGATGCCAGATTATCGAAGGATCCTGTGGTGCCTGTACCGGTGATCGTAGTTGCACCAACAGATTCTGTAACAATCCATGACCCCGAAGCAGGCAGGCCGCTCAGGTCTACGCTGCCCGTTGATGTCAAGCAGGTTGGCTGAGTGATCGTACCGACTATCGGAGCAGATGAGGCGGACGGATCAATTAAACTGGCATTAATTCCGGCAGAGGATGTACAACCATTCGCTGTGATTTCCAAATCTGAGTAGGTACCGGCTTTAGCTGATAAAGTGGCTGTTCCACCCGAAACCGCAACACCGCTAAAGCTCCCTGAAGAATAACTGATAATATAATTCCCGTTGGGAACATGGGTAAAGTTCAGAACAATACTACCATCCGCACCGCAGGAAGCCGGATCAGTTAATATACCGGTACTTAAGGTGGGAGTTGGTGGTTGAGAATTAATTCCTACACTTTCCGAAGCCTCAGACGTGCATCCTGAGGCATTGGTCACGGTGAAGGTATAGCTGTTTGAAGCCGCCAGGCTGCCGAAAATATAGGTTGATCCGGAACCGCTTTCAGGTGACCCGGTTGAGGGTATTATTGTCCAGTTCCCTGAGGGCAATCCGCTTAATTCGACACTTCCGGTGGCTGTTGAACAGGTCGGTTGCATGATTGTCCCTGTGGTAGGTGCTGCCTGAGTAGTCAGTTTAACAGTAACCGCCAGCCGGTCTGTACTCTCGCAACCGCGAACTGTCTGACTGGCATAATAGGTGGTTCCGTTGATCAATTCCGTGTTTTCGGCAACCACAATACCTGCAGTTGAAGCATCATACCAGGTAATGGCAGTTCCGGTTACCAAAATATCTGAAACAACCGGCGATTTAGAAGTGCAGAAGGACTGATTCGCATCACCGGTTGGTGCAGACTGATTTCCGATGGTAATCGAAACGGCAAACCGATCTGTGCTTTCACAACCGTTTGCTGAAGTCTGGCTCGCATAGTAGGTAGTTCCATTTACTAATGGCGTTGTTCCCGACAGAATTTTTCCGGCCGATGATGAATCATACCACTGAATATTATCTCCGGTAACTAAAATATCTGTCACTGTCGGATTACTTATGGCACAGAAACTTTGTTTGGAATTTCCTGTAGGCGCTGGTGAACTGACCCATATTGTCGGATCATTATCATTACAGTCAGTGCCGTTGGATAAAAAGCTGTATCCCTGAGGGGCATCATTCCCGTAACAAACGCTGGCGGTTCCGTTATCATATCCGTCTCCATCATTATCGATATATAAATTACCTGTTTGCCATACTGTGGGATCATTATCATTACAATCTGTATTATTCAGACTATACCCCGGAGGTGGAGTATTCGCATCGGTAGCGCAAACTGCCACCAGATTACCAGCTCCATATCCATCACCGTCATTATCGGCATAAAAATAGTAAGCATCCGGTTGGTGAAGAGTTTGAGATCCCAAATCAACGGTACAGGCGTCATCCGTAGCATCCTGAATCCAAACATCATAAGATGCTGGACTCAAATTGGAGAAAATTCCTCCATTGTCCAGGTAATTTTTGCCCCCATCGTCACTGTATAAATAAGTTCCCCCCCCTGGAAGTAATGACGAAGGGCCTCCTGAAGGGGAACTGATCGTGATTGTTCCGTCATTGGCCCCATTGCAGCTCACATTTGTTGATGAAACGGTTGCACTTAAAATAGGAGGTCTTGTGATTTTTAAAGCGGGGTTGAGAATAGTGACGCATCCGGGATTGGCTTTGTCCCGAATCTGAACATCGTATTTAGATATCACCAGGTCAGCATAGCTCCCTTTATTCTGCCAGGTAGTACCTCCATCGATGCTGTATTGAAAAGTACCCCAACCTCCCAGAGGATTGCTGATTGTTATAGTACCATCATGAGCCTGATAACAGGTAACATTGGTTGATGAAACTGTAGCACTAAGTGCATTAGGCTGGCTAATTGTTACTGAAGAAGTGGTGGTACATCCGTTCGCGTCTGTTACCGTTACTGTGTAATCTCCGGGACTTAGTCCGGTTGCAGCTTGGCCGGTTTGCGATGAAGGATCATTCCACAAATAGCTGTAGGATGGACTACCACCGGTAGCTTTAACCGTGGCTGTACCGTCATTGCCATTACACGTAACATTGGTTGAGGTGACTGTGGCATTTAGAACAGTAGGATGAGTGATGATAACATTCCCGTTAACAGCACCATAGTCATAAGTACAAAATGGATTTGCTTTATCACGGATCCAAATATCATAATTTCCACTGGGTACTGATTGAAACGAGCCCCCATTATTTAGCCAGGTGATACCCCCATCTTTCGAGTACTGGTAGCTCCCCCATCCTCCCGAAGCGATGACGGTTATTGTGCCGTTAGAGGCACCAGAACAGGTCACGTTGGTTGATGAAACTGTAGCAATAAGTGCATTAGGCTGGCTAATTGTTACTGAAGAAGTGGTGGTACATCCGTTCGCGTCTGTTACCGTTACTGTGTAATCTCCGGGACTTAGTCCG
>Ga0364866_10287_pt2 | contig 32880 bp, 30 predicted proteins | sample ExccelAu500001D3_3_FD_206913 | JGI IMG/M metagenome (GOLD analysis project Ga0364866, IMG submission 206913) | Enriched cells from Trout Bog Lake Hypolimnion, Wisconsin, USA - BchlTB.Aug13.5000.01.D3 | ecosystem: Environmental > Aquatic > Freshwater > Lake > Hypolimnion/Profundal zone | place...
CCCGCGCACCAGCGCGGCTTTGGCTTTCAGTGCTTGGTCGGCCCGCAGGGTCGCCTGATCGGCCCGTTGGGTTTCGATGACGGCTTTGGCTTCCGCCGTGGCGGCTCGATTCTCCGCATTGGCTCTTTCCTTGAACTCCTGTGCGCGCGCTGCTTCGTCACGGCGAAGCAACAAAACCTCCCTGGCCAACTCGGCCATTTTCTCGATGGCTTTGGTGGCCGAGGCCATCGTTTCCTTGATGCCATTGAGGATGCCTGCCCGGTCATTCCATTCCTGCGAACTACAGGTTTTAAGCTGGTTGAACTTCTCGGCAAAAGCGGTCTTGACCTGATCCAATTCGGCTTGAACGTCCAACTGGTGCAGGAACAAGCGTTGTTGGGGGATGTATTTGCGTTTGCTGCCCTTTTCCCCCCGGCGCAAACCGAATTGAACCATGGCATTGGCATACTCGGTTTGCAATTCCTCCAAGTCACTGCGATCACCGATGACCTCACGGCAGTTAAGGGTTTCCTGCTGGGTCTTTTCGTTCCACAACAATGGCACGACCACAGCGTGCATGTGGGGAGTGGTTTCGTCGCCATTATAGGCACCGGCAATGACGTTGTCGGCACCATAGCGCGCTTTGAGCCATTGCAAATTGGCATCTTTCCATTCCTGTTTTTGCAGCTTAGTCAAAGTCACGTCATTGCTCATGCCTAAGAACACTTCGATGGCGTAAACCGCGTTTTTCCGAACGGCGGCGAAGGGGTGTAATTCCCGGTGGAAAACGTCCTCCAACAGAAGGCGGTTCAACAGCTTCAAAACGTCGCCGGTGACGGAATGCTGTTTAAGCAGTTGGTTGGTTTCCGCCCGCCGTTTGACCCCCTTAAAACTCGTCTCATTGAAAAGCAGTTTTTCCGAGTTAATGATCGCGGTAAAACTGCGGGTCAGGGCTTTTTTGAGTGGGGACTGCTCACCGCGTGGCCCTCGGTATTGATCGAGTGATTGCTTGGCTTCCGGTGACAGCAACGAGTAGATGAGGGCGACGGCGGCAGCATTTTTTCCCGGTGCCGGTTGCTCCGGTTTAGCCGCTGCCAATTTAAGGCATTGCGCGAGAACCGGGAGGTTGCGGAAGTCGGTTTCCGCCATGTCAAAGGTAACCCGGTGGGCGACGCGCTGGTGCCAGCGGACGATGGCCCCCTGGAAGCCCGGCAGGTCGGGAAAAAGCTGCTGGTTTAGGGATTGCCGGGTCGGGTCAACATTGGTGGGAAGTTTTGTGCCGGTGCGTTCGCAGTGCGTAACGCGCCGGCTGAATGCCGGCCAACTGGCAATCCGTTGGACGCGGGCAATGGCAAAATGTCGTGACATAGAATTGGGCGATTTCTATTCGCCCCGGACGTCCCTGATGGGCGACCAAACGACCGGGGAATGCAAAGGGGGGGGTCACAGCCCCCTTGCCGCACAGACAATTCACGAAAGCCGGCAGGCGTCCAATTAATTGGTTCGCGAATTGTCTAGTGCGTTCTACAATCTAAATAGATTGTATCACGGTTCGGGCGCTTTGCAAGCGCCCGAACTTCCGCCTGCCGGCGTCCCTGCTGGCGGTGAAACAGCCTATTTCTCAAACCAGGCCATAGCCGTCGCCACCTGTGCCTTGTTCAAGCTAAGCAGCCGGCTCTCGTCGCCTAAAATGGCGACGAGTTTTTGGCGCTGGGCCGGGGAAAGTTCGCCTCGGACGAGTAGGAAGCCCGGCAGGTCGGCAGCAGGTTTTGACGGTGATTTTTCCGGGGCTGCCGGTGGTGCCGAACCTGTCGGTTTTGGCTTCCGTTTAGGGCGGTATTGGCGGGCAAATTTCCGCGCAGTTTTGCATTCCGCGACGATGGCCAATAGATTTTCTTCCGTGAGCAGGAGCAGTGGCTTTTTATCCGCCCGCAATTCCCCGACGGATAGCGCGTGCTTCTTGCCGCACTTTTTGGCTAACCAAACTTTTAAGGGCGCGGCGGTGCGATAGACGGTGGCCAGACTGGGATGGAGAGGATTCTTGCGATGCAGTTGTTGAAGCTGTTCTACCATCTGCCGCTTGTGGCCGGTTTCCCCGGTTTGTTCCAATAGCATTGCTGCCACAAAAAACAGTTTCGTTTTCAGCGACCGCATTTCGCCCGTGCCCATCTTGTCGTAGAAATCAGCCAGCTTTTCGCTGGAGGTTTTTTCGAGTTCCGCATGGCTTTTCTCGATCTGGTCGGGCGGGCAGTCGCAAATGCCTTTGAAGTCGGTTGGCACGGCCAATTCCACGGCGGTAACCCAGCGGACAGGCAGGTCAGTTTCGGTTGCCTTCATGCGGATAGAGTATTTCTCATGTTGAGAAAAATACAATATTTCTCAATTTGAGAAATATCTGATTGCTGATCATAATTAGGAGCAGTGGCTAGGTCTTGTTTGGAGTTGTCATCTTTGGCCGACTAGTTCGGCGGGGGTGACCGTTGACATTAGTTGTTGGCGAAGGTCATGCCGGCGTTGCTGCGTTGCCAGACGTAACCGTAGATGCGGTTGGCGAGGGTGTCGGCATCTTGTTCGGTGAACGGCGGGCGCGGGAGAATGGTGTAGAGGTTGTCGAGGATGCAGATTTGCACGTCGGCCTGGGTGGTTTCGTTGCGAAACCAGTTGGGCATGGAATTGATTTTCCCTTGGAGCACGGCCAACAATTGCTTGCTGGCCTGTTTCAGTTTTTCCCGGTCGGCTTTGGACAGGTTTTCCTTTTGGAGCAAATCAAACAAGGCGAGTTCGTCTTCGGTCAAGCCTTCACGGAGGTGGCGCTCTGATTCGCCGTCGAGGTCAGAATATAATTTCGCGACGAGCGCGAAGGTTTGCTCGACAGTGGCGCGATCTTTCTCCCGGTTATAGTCGGCGACGATGGCCTGATATTGTTTGTAATAATCCATCCGCAATGGATTCTGGGCGAGCATGGCGGCGAGCCGTTTTTCTACGAGGGCGCGCATTTCTTGTAGCACGGTGTGCTTGTGCCGGATTTTCTTGGCGAATTCATCCCGGAGCTTTTCAAAATCAATTTTACTGAGATCCACCTTGATACCTTCGGCGTGATCCTGTCCCGCGCCTTGGGTGCGAATGGCTTCGTTGACGATGAGGTGAAGTTCTTTTAGCAGTTCGGTTACGTCCGACGTGTCACGGTTTTCTTGGAGCTTTTTGTAGATGGCTTCGATGTTGTCGTGACGGATGTAATAGGCGTGGACGGAAGGTTCGAGCATGACCGTTTTCATCCGGGAAAAAATCTCGCGGGCCATGATCTCGAAGCGGCGTTTGGCTTCGTCCGTGGTGTAGAGGCTATCCACCGCGTCACGGAGCGCTTCAATCCGGGTGAATCCGGTGGTGCCGATGAGCCGGTTTGGTTCAAAGCCGAGGTTGCGGAGATGTGTTTCGGCTGACTCGATGGACTCGACGAGTGCGGGGACGTATTCGTCGAGCGGGATAGCGGGGTCGTTATTGCCGCCGTTACCACCGGTGCCGCCGGTGCCGCCGGTGCCGCTGTCGTCGTCACCGAGCGCGTATTGTGCGAGTGCTTCCCGCAGACTTTTGAGCACGCCGTTGTAATCCACGATGACGCCGCAGTCTTTGCCGGGGTAGATGCGGTTGGCGCGGGCTATCGCCTGCATGAGCGTATGCGCGCGCATCGGTTTATCTATGTAGAGGGTTTGCAGGCATTCGACATCGAAGCCGGTGAGCCACATGGCACAGACGATGGCGATGCGGAAGGGATGGCTAGGGGTCTTGAACGCGTCTTCGACGGTCATTCGTTTTCCGTCGGGGGTTTCAAAACCGGTTTTCATCACGACGCGATGCGGGATGATGTCGAAATCCCATTTCTGGAAATCGCGGGCTTCGTTTTGCGCTTCGCTGATAATGATTTCGATGATGGTAGTTTCCATCCATTGCGCTTGGGCGCGCAATTTGTGAAGTGCGTTACCGATGATTTCGCGTTGGTCGGCATCGGTGGTGGCCGCGAGTTCTGCTTCGCGAACCGGAAGGTTCGCTTTGATGGCGGTGAGTTTCGCTTCCCAGCGCGGTTTGATGCGCTGGAACATGCGGGCGCAGGTGATTTTGTCTATGCACACCAACATGGATTTACCGCACTCCCAACGGGCGGTGCAGTGGTCAATGAAATCATCCGCGAGTTTGTCGAGCCGGTCGGGCGCAGTGATGATTTCGTAGTCTTTGCCGAGCAGTTTTTCGAGCAGGGCGATTTGATCCGGGTCAAGTTCGGCTTCTTCGATTTTCGCGGCGATGCGGTCGTTTAAGTCGAGTCGCGCGATGCCGAGTTTTTCCCCGCGATTTTCGTAAATGAGTTTGACCGTGGAATTATCTTCCTCCGATCGTTTGAAATCGTAGCGGGAAACGTAATTGCCGAAGATGCGGCGGGTCAGGTGGTCGTATTTAAATAGCGGTGTGCCGGTGAATCCGAGGAATGCTGCATTGGGTAGTGCGAGCCGCATGTTGCGGGCGAATTTGCCGGATTGTGTCCGGTGTGCTTCGTCGGAAATCACGATGATGTCGTCGCGCGTGCTGTATGGCTCGCGCGGATTTACCGGCTGATTAAATTTGTGAATCGTTGTGAAGATGAACCGGTGATTGCCGGTGAGCAGTTCTTTTAATTCCTTGCCGCTGCTGGCGCGCGGTGTTGTTTTGGGGTCAACGATTCCACAGCCAACGAAGGTGCGCCAGATCTGGTCGTCGAGGTCTTCGCGGTCGGTGGTAATGACGAATGTGAAGTTGCCGAGGACTTCGCGGCGGACTTTTTCGGTGAACATCGCCATTGAGTAGGACTTACCACTGCCTTGCGTGTGCCAGAATACGCCGAGCCGACCGAGATCGGGATGGGCGCGCTCGACGAGTGGTAGGGAGTCTTCGCGGTATAAAGCCGGGACTGGCGCAACATTTTTGACAGGGGGAAAGTCTATGGACGGTTCTGCCGCTTCTGCCGGTTCGGCCAGACGATATTGCACGCGCTTTTCCAGTGGGAATTGTTTTTTCAATTCCTCCTGATACCGGACGGATGCGACAGATTTGTTGACGCCGAGAACCTGATGGTTGCGCGCGACGATTTTGCGCGTGCCGCCGGGGCGGCTGTCATCGAATAGAATGAAGTTGGCGACGAGATCGAGCAGTCGGTCTTTGGCGAGCATCCCGTCGAGCAGGACTTGGGCTTCGACGCGGCCTTTTTCCTTTTCGTCGTTGCGTTTCCATTCCACGAAATGTTCCCACTTGCTCGTGATGGAACCGTAACGCGCGCGGTCGCCATTGCTGACGATGAGAAACGCGTTGTGATGGAATGCGTGATTGATGCTGGTCTCGCTGAGATAATCCGTGAGGTTGTTGTCGTAACCTGCGCGCATGTTGAGATAGACCGCTTTCAATTCGATGAAGACGAGCGGGATGCCGTTGACGAAACAGACGAGATCGGCGCGGCGGTTGTAATGCGGGACGCGCAGTCCCTGAATTTTTAATTCACGAACCGCGATAAAGCGGTTGTTCGGTTTTCCGTCGGGGCCGTTGCCGTTGTGGAAATCAATGACCTGTGCGCGGGCGTGTTCGGTTTCACCTTTGGCATTTCGCCATTCGACCGGGACGCCATTACGGATGTATTCGTAGAGTTCGCGGTTTTGCTGAATAAGCGAGCGGGTGAAGTCCACGCGCGTTATTTTCTCGACGGCATCAGTGATGGCGGATTCCGGCAGGGTCGGGTTAAGCCGTATTAGTGCGGCGCGCAGTTCGCGGACGAGGATGACATCACGCTCGCTGGTGCGACCGAGGGTGCCGTTGGGGCCGAAAGTTTCGTCGTTGTGGGAATAGATGTTTTCCCAACCGAGAACATTTTCCAGATGATCGGCAAATGTCTTTTGGACGAGCCGGTCTTCGCTATTGATGTCGGTGATCATGCTCTAGCCTTCGCCAATTATTTGGTCCAAGGGTAAATGAATTTTAAGACTTCGGATCGCCCGAAGTTTTTTGCGCGGGTTCTGAGTTCAAATTATTTGGTGGATTTTGCTTTAAAATTAGTTTGCGTCCTTTGGCGGTGATATACCATCGCTCCCCATTCTCACGTAAGATTTTGTTGGCAAAACCGCTTTGGATGCACCAAATCAACTCACTGATGATTTCCACACGGTTGAGGCCAGTTTCTTTTACCAGACCTTCGATGGTTCTAAAGGTGAATTTTTCAGACGCTAACGCCTTCAAGACTTTCAAACCGTTAGAATCGACCCCGGTAACGACATGCTTTGGTCCGCCCTGTTCAACTACCATATCGGCAGGCGGCTCCGGTGATGTGCTGGACACTTGAGGACTCGTATCACCTGTTTCCGTAGGATTTTCCGTGGCATTGTCTGCCAGCGGCCTGACCTCGGCCTTGACCGTTTCAACCTCGTTGGCAAGAGCTTCGGTCTTGGCTGTGTTCTGTTGGACTTGTTCGGTAGCCGCGTTTGACTTGGCTTCGGCGTCATTCGCTTTAGTGAGTGCCTGCTTGGCGAGCGAATCAAGAAACGTGCGGGAGGCAAACGCGCCGATTAGACAGAAGCCGGCAAAAACAAAATAGTTTAACTGTCCCTGCCCGAGTTTTTGCAGGAGATCACTTTGGATGGTTTGCAAGAAAAGCGGCATCACGACGGCGGCCGCGATACCGCACACCAAGCATTTGCCGAAATGCCACCAGCCATCTTTATCCGTTCGGGTGCTAAAGAAATTGGCGAGACCACCAAGCAGTCCCATGCCAATGATGATGCAGATGATGGATGAAATACTAACTGCTGATTCAGTTGTGTTTGATGGTGGCATATATTTTCCTCAAAAATGCTTTATCATTTCAGTAATTGTCGTTGGCGAAATCATCCACCGCAAAACCCAAACTGGATAAATAGTCCCGGAAATGCCCACTGGTTTTGTGAGTTGCATTGGGGTTCAAGTAGGCGTAAGCCTCCACGTTTTGCGCGTTGGGGTCGGATGAGGTAACTGATTTATCATCCAAAAAGAGAACGCCGGAAAGCAACTTCGTTACCTCGGCGAGACTTTCGCTGGCCTGAAATTTTTTCAACTTGGAACTGGCCGGGCGGGAATCGTTGGCGTATTGGCAAAACAACCGGCGGCAAAGCGAGCGGTAAAATATTTCGCTGGCCCCAACATTGGATGTCACCTGTTCGCTGAACCACGGAAAGACCACTGAGACGATGAGCGACGGTGAATTTCGCGAGAATTTTTTCGCGTAGGTGAAAAATAGCTCGTGATGATTTTGAGCATGAGCGTAGGGATCGTAGGTGCTGATCGTGGAAAGCACGCCACCGCCCCACATGAGCCGGAAAGTCAGTTCCGGGACAGCCTGGCTTTTAACGAACTTTGTTTGCCGCGCCACATTGATTCCGGTTTCAAGTTCGGTCAAAATTGCTCTCCGGTTTTTCTGAAACTCTGTGTAATCGAGGTCTAACGGATATTCCGGGCTGATGACGACCGCCGCAATGCCGAGATTGGTTTTTACCTCCTTGATAATGCCGTCAAGAATGTCCCCCGATTTGTCGCCCAGCGCTTTGACATCAAAGCCCACGCCGAAGCCTTCGTAAAATCCGTCCAAGTTCACGTTTGTCATGCCCATGCTGCTGGCAAGCGTCTCTGAAGCGGGCACATCTTTTGACAAACCAATAGGGCCATCCAGATAATCCTGGTTGGAATTTAGAAAATCAAAGGCGACGAGTTCGGCATACGCGCCATCCCATTCATTTGTGGAAATAGCGTTGACTCGTTCTAAAAGGTTTTTTTGGTTTGGATTGGATGCCGGATAATGAGCGGCGAGCCTTTCCATTCGTTTGCCAAAGGCAAAGCGAAAATTGCTAAACTCCGTGGCGTGGTTTAATGCGACGATGAGATTGTTCGTCGCGCCGCTCGTGGTGGCGAAGGTGGCCGCGCCCGCGCAAAAATACTTTTCGACGATGGCTTTATAGTTTTCCAGTGGATTCATACGGCGATTTCTCCGCTCATCAGACGCGGCAGTAGCAGATTGCGCGCGGCGCGGAGTTTTTGGTTTTGCGCATGAAGAATTTTGATTTGTTGAAATACTGGTTCGGCGAACTCGCTGAATAAATTGAGCAACGAGCGTGGTGGAATCCAAACCATGAATTTCTCAAAGCAGCTTTCTTGAACGCGCTGTCTGCCTGATGAACCAACCATGCTTTTGACGGCGTTTTCACGGAAATGGTAAGTGCGAGCAAGGCAATAAACAAACTCTGGCGTGACACGTTTTGAGCGAAGCACGATGAATTCGGTTGACCCTCTGCCAGCTTCGCCATCTGGTAGAATGTTGACGAATCCGGTTTTTCCGTTTTCAAGACAGGGCGTGATTCGAGCAAGCAATGTATCACCATTGCGGAATTTGCTGCCGCTGCGTCCTTCGCGTTTGATGGCGTTTCCAATGACCATTGAATCAGTTGGCAAGTCGGCCATCTGGACATACCAGTGTTCTTCTTCATCCGAGAGTTTTGTTGTCGGATTGATTTCAATGGCGTCAGGCGTCGGCACTTGTTCCCAACCTTGCGGGATGCCGTTGGTGATGCGTGTGTGTTCGCGGCCGGGAAAGCGGAGGTGAACGAACCATTCGCGATATAGCAGGCTCACTCCTTGCTCTAACAATTCCATCCGTCGAAGGTTGTTTTCGACTGATTCGTCGTAAGCGGAAAGAACCGTGGCGATTCCGTCCTGAATATTCTTTGGTGGAGTTTCTACAAGCAACTGCTTTAGGTCGCTACCGCGAATACCTTTTACATTTGTGCCTGATACAATGGAGCGGATTCGTCCGCGTCCTTGTGTGGAGCGAAAGTAATAATACAAGTAGCGTGGATTGACGGCTTGCTTATTAAGCCGCACGCGGATGATTGATGATTCAAATGTGAGTGGCTCTGGTGGCTCGATAACGATTGAGCATTTTCCAGCGCCGGCCTCAACTAACGAACGGCGACCGAAAAGCAGGTCTCCATCTTCAAGCGAGTTTACGGCTAGTTCGGCGTCGTTTAATTCGAGTCGTTTCATTTCTTGATTTGAAATGAAATCAAAACCAAACAGTTCACCCATGTTGACGATGCGGCATCCGCTTCCATGAAATTCGCTAGTCTTGTAAATCCCGTTTCGAGACGGCGCGGCATAGAGCGTTTCAAATGGTATGTTTTTCCACTTCATGCGCCCAATTCCTCAAAGTTTTGCTGGATTGTTTTTGCTAATCCGGTGGATTCTTTATTGAGTGCCGCCAGTTCGGTGTGGATGTCAGCAATGGATTGCTCGAAATCAAAATCTTCATCTATTTCCGCTGGTGCGACGCCGACGAATCGGCCTGGTGTGAGGCAGTAATCAGCTTCCGTTATTTCTTTGCGAGTGACGACTTTTACCAAGCCGAGCACGGATTGAATTTTTGCATCCGGGAATCGGTCTTGCAACCAGACGATGTGCCGATGGAAATAAACGGTGTGTTTTAGCTGTTCCACGGTTGCGCGCCGCAGTTCGTCGAGTTGCTTCGCGAGTTTGGCGTTGGCGCGTCGGTCATAGACCGCCGCCACGGTGTCATTCGCCGCCAGTTCGGCGGCAATGCTGATGACGCGCGCCGCGAGCTTGTAAAGCAAGTCCACCTGTTTGATGAGACCTTTGATGCGTTCCGCGATGGGATCGAAGTTTTTGCGCGCCGTGTGTTGCTTGTCGTTCGTGGCCGGAAGGTTTTTGCCGGTGGTTTTGCCGAATGTCGCGAGGTTGGCGAGCAGTTCGTCGCGGTCGCCGTTATAGGCTTTGCGCGCGTCGCGCAGTTCCGCGAGGGCTTCGTTGAAAGCCGTCGTTTTTTCGGCGTCGAGGTCGGCAACGGTTTTTATCGTTTTGGCGACGGTTTCAAACTCAGTGTTGACAGTTTTCAGGGTGTCGTCGAATACGCCGATTTTTTCCGGCACGGCGGCGCACTCGGCGCACAGTGATTTGAAGTAATCTTGCACCAGTGCCAGAAACCGGTTGTGCTGGCCGCGATACAGCCAGACGATGGCGGAAAGATTTTTCATCTGTTCCGGCGTGAATTCAAAAACTTTGCGCGAGCCGTGCATGAGCTGGCCGATGCTCCGGGCGTCGAGCATCAGCACTTTGTCTTTGCGGTCAGCGGGTTTATTGCGGTCAAAGTGCCATAATTCGCAGGGCACGGTGCGGGTGTAGAAGAATCCACCGCGAATGGAAATCATCACATCCACGTCGCCGGTCTCGACGATTTTACGGCGAACTTCTTTTTCGTCGTTGCCGGCGCTGGATGCCTGTGACGACATGACGAATCCGGCGCGGCCTTTGTCGCTGAGGTAGCTCCAAAAATACGAAATCCACAGGTAGTTTCCGTTGGAAACTTTTTTGCCTTTGTTGACACCGGGCAGGCCGAACGGCAGGCGCGGATCGGATTTGATGCGTTCCGCGTCCACGAGATCCACGTTGAACGGCGGATTGGCCATGACGAAATCGCATTTGCCGAAAAGATTGTGTTCGTCCTGATAGTAGGTGATGGCCTCGGCGATTTTACCTTCCAGTCCATGCACCGCCAGATTCATCTTGGCGATGCGGATGGTGTCGCGGTTTTTTTCCTGTCCGTAAAAAACCACCTTCCGCGCGGTGTCGCCGCCGGTGTGTTCGATGAAGTGGCTGGTCTGAACGAACATGCCGCCGGAACCGCAAGCCGGGTCGAGCACCGAGCCGTGATCCGGTTCAATGACGTTGACGATGGTTTGAACGAGGGATGACGGGGTGAAAAATTCGCCATTGTCGTGCGCTTTCTGGATGGAGAATTTTGCCAGAAAATATTCGTAGATGCGCCCGAACACGTCGCCGGTGACGTTTTTGATCTGCTCGCTGTTGAACAGCCGCATGAGGTCTTCGAGGACTGACGGTTCAAAAATGCCGTAATCTTTTGGCAGGACGCCTTGGAGCGGGACGAAATCGTTTTCGATGGCCGTCATGGCATCAGTGACGAGCTTGGGCAAGCCGCTGACATCGGTGGTGGCTTTTGCCATGATGCTGTCGAAGCGGGCCGCTTCGGGTAGGAATAATGCGCGCCGCCGAATGTAATCGGCGGGAAGGATTTTGCGTTTGGGCATTTTGCCCGCTGTCTGTTCTTCCTGAATCTGTCGTGTCGCCACGTCGAACCGGTTGGCGGCGTGACGTAAAAAGATTATGCCCAAGACGGGCATGAAATAATCACTGGATGTGAGTTTGGAATTGGCGCGCAGATTGTCGGCGGCTTCCCAGAGATCGGTTTCAAATTTTGAAAGATTTTCCATGCGCGTCGGTGGCGGATAATTTTGCGGGTAAACCGTTGCGTCGTCAATCTGACTTCATATTGTGGCGACGTGGATTATTTTGCTACGCGGCCAGAGGCCGCGCGATTTCAAAAAAAGAGGGCCGGACGATTGTTGTCATCCGACCCTCGGCCTTTCTGGCCTCGCTCACGGGTTGCGCTCCCGCATTGCCCGCTACTTGTGGCTGGCGATGTTGCGCCAGCCAAAATGTTATGCGCCTGCCGCTGCTGGTTGTAATTTTGTTTCCCGGTTTTGCCAGTCAATCCACCGTTGCACCCTCGCGCAAACCTCGACGACAGCGGCGAGTTCGTTGGGGAAATAGGTGCGTCCGCGCGTCCAAGCACCGTCTTTTTGAAACGACCGTGTGATCGTGATTTTATATCGGGTGGTTCCGTGCTCGTCGTTTTTCCAAACGCTCGCTTGCACTCGGCCGCAACTCGCCGTGTGAATTGGCCCGTTGTTTATTTTGTCAGTTGGTTTTTGATTGTTGGTTTTCATAAACGGGTAATTAAGATTGGTAAAAATATCCCAGCTCTCTCAGGCTAACATAATCTTTGGCTCTCTCGGTGGTGCGACTGCCGATGATGATGTGATCTAAAACTTCAATTTTGAGCAGTTGCCCTGCCCTGATTAAATCACGGGTCACTTTGATGTCGGCTTCGGACGGCTCGGGATTTCCTGAGCCGTTGTGATTATGGCAGAGCACAATTGCGGAGGCATTCGCGGCGATGGCGGCGCGGAATACCTCGCGACTGTGAACCAGCACGGTATCCAGTGTTCCCGTTGCCACTTGAACGCTACGGATGAGTTTTCGCCGAGTATTGAGCAACAAAACGAAAAGTGTTTCGGTGGAATAAGGCCGGATTTCTTCCCGCAAATAATCTGCAACTTTTTCTGGCTGATCCAGCACCGGCGTCTCGGTCAGGACTTCGCGGGTAAGTCGGCCCGCCAATTCCAGCGCGGCGCGAAGCTGGGTCACCCGAACACAACCGACGTTGCTGAGTTTATACAGTTCGTCTGGGTCAGCCCGTAGAATGGCAGTCAGCGAGGGATAGTTTTGGCAGACCGTCGCGGCGGCCTGCGGGCCGATGATGTGTGATAGGATTTGTTCGTTATTTTTTGAGATAAGAGAGTTATTCATGCGCTCAACCAGTTTTCCGGCTGACCGGGGAAGCGGGCGGAGCCTGTCGGTTTAGTCTTCATCGGGCATCATCACCGTGATGGCCGGTTGCGGGTCGTCCATGTCGAGCGGGCCGCAAGTAGCGATGAGTTTGATGAGACGCGCGGCGCGCTGGTCGTTACGAACGTAAAGTGCGACGGGGATGCGTTGCACTCCGGGACGAGCGCGGAGAATGGCGAAGCGCAACATCCAGCAAATGTCCCAGAGCCGACCGCTCTCGTCTTGGCCGGTCACGCCGACTGGCACGGCGACGTAGCTGTCGAATACGGCGCGCGTGAGAAAAGTCGGATATTTTATTCCGGCCTCGTTGGCAGTATTTGTAACATCCACTTGCACGCCATCCGCGATGGCCTGTGCGCGGGTGTAAGCGTAAATAGCTTTTCCGAAGGAAGTTTCATTTTGGTTTTCAAGCATAAGGAATTTATTGATTTAGAATTGAGGCTTGGTTACGGAGAAGAAGGACGATGCGGAGCATTCGACGGGGTTCAACTGCCTTTGGGCAATTGGTGGAAGATGGAAATTATTTCACCGCCTTGATGGCGCGTGAACGACGAGGACTGCGTTTAGCTTTTTGTGTTTTGGATTCGTGACGGATTTCATGACGCCAGCTATTAATTAATAGAAAGGCGCTGGTTGCGAACAGCATCAAACCGAATAGATGGATTTTGTTTACATGCGATTCCTCCATCTTCAAACCCATAATTGTGGTTTGGGCACTGATGGCGTTGGTAATTTTAGAAGTAAGCATTTTTTTCATCATACCGGTGGAGTTCAACCGTGAGTCAAGGGCTACGCAGTCGAAGACTGCGTGGTCAGAATCAAACCGGTTAATCTGGCTGTGCCGATGGCGGAAATTACGTGTAAGCCGTATGCGCTTTTCGCTACGGTTTCACATCAAGAATGTAGTCGGCAGCTTTTTGCGCCGACGCGGAGGCTTGCACAATCAGCGTCTTGTCTTGCCGTAATTGAGCAAGCCAGCCATGCAGATAGGCGGCGGAATTTTCAATCGTGTCATTGACAATTCCAGCGTGGCCGCAGAGAAAGGCGGCGGCCATTTCGGCTACCAGCTCTTCTTTGCAATAGGGGTCGGAACCGAAGCCGGCAGATTTTGTGAGCGTCGAGCGGTTTAACCGTGACGCATGACCGGTCGCATGAGCCAATTCGTGGAAAAGCGTGGCGTAATAGGCCGCTTCGGTTTCAAATTGTGCCCGATCCGGCATGGCTACGATGTCTTCGTTTAGTGAATAATACGCTTTCCTCAATCCATGCTTTATCTCTGGGCGTCTCGGCATGAAGGCAACGATTTCGTCCGGCTTGCTCGGTGGGTCTAATGGCGTTGCCACCGGCGGCTTGGGAATGTTTTTCAAGCCGTCGCATTGCGCGACGTTGAACACATGATAAAATCGGAGCAGTGGAATTTTTCCTGGTTCGCCGGTTTGCCGGTCGGCAATTTCTAGTTGCTTCCAGAAAACAACGGGAGCGGCTTTCTCGCCTTTACGGACATTACCGTCGAGGGCTTGGGCTTGGCGGTAAGTGAGCCAGTAGGGAGATTCGTAGCCCATGGCGTGAAGCAGAAAGACGTTAATCCCGCGATAGGGTTTTTGCGTGATGAGGTTTCTAGGCAGACCCGCTTCGGTGTGCCAGGGCTTGCGCCAGGGAATGATCCCTTGTTCGAGTAAGGTGATAATGCGTTCGGTGATTTGAAAATAAACACTGCCGCGCTGGCTGGTTTGATTTTCATTGGTTGGCTGGAAAATAGAAGAATTCATGGCGACAGGAATGTTTGTCGCGCTAAAGAAGAGACGGCAAAGGCGAAGCAATTGCCGAAGGAAAAGAAAGGAGTTAACGAAAAATAGTTAATAACATAGGCTATTTGATGTTTGAACGAATTGTCTAATTAGATCCGCAAACTGCTGACCCAAAGTCAGAGAAACCATTCTGCGGCAATTAAATTACGTAGCCATTCCCGATGTTCCTGCTCTAAATACATTTCACAATTTTGCATGAGCCCCAAGATACGGATCCAATTTTTAGGTATATTTCTAGATTCAGTTCTGATCCAACTATCTGCTTCATTCATGGCATCGCTCTTTGCCTTGAATGAGCGCATCTTTCTAGATAGCTCAAGCGCCCCTGTCCAGGCGTGAGCCCCTATACCGGCAACAGGTATAATTGCCGCAAAAACAACACACCATACCGAAACTGCTTCAAGAATATTTTCCAAATTATTAAACTGCGAGTATTTCAAGTGCATACTGAGGTAGTCAGTAAAAAAGTGAAACATGACTACGCCAACGGTGGCGAAAAATATTTTGTTTCGGTGATGCTCGGCCTTAATTATCCAAGAAGTAGCCACAGACTTGCTTTTATCCGTAAAGTATTCGTATTGATAGCTTAGCCGTTTGTAACGATAATACATAACAATCGCCTTCATGGTATTATCGTCTAAGTGTTTAGCTTCTTTATTTAGTGCGTCTAGTTTGGGTATAATAGATTCCTTATCGACCCACTCTTTATAGTCAACCTTATCTACTTTATTAACCTTAACTACTTTTTCGACCTCATCTTGAATCCATTTCTTCCATTCTTCTTCATTTGCCTTCATCCAGTCGACGCGAGAGATAGCTTTGAATTTGATCATCCGCAATTGTTCCGCGTGATACCGGTTTATTAGCCATTTTTTGTCGGATTGTAAACGTAATCCAATCACCACAGACGACGCACCAGCGAAAACAACAAAACCTTCCAGCCAAACCGCAATAAATGAATAATGAGGCAAAGTCTGTTTCAATCCCAATTGAACAATGGCCAAGATAATTGCCCCGATTCCTGTTGCAATGGCAATTCGGGCAAGCGTTTGGTGCTTTTTTTGATAGGTGTTTGCCATTTTGTCAGCTTCAGACCATTTTGGGTAAATACTCTTATTAAAAAATTCTAATGCATTATAAAAAAGCGGGAAGGCGTTAATCGCCTCCAACTCCTTCTCTTCATCGAGAACGTCATAATTACTTTTGCGGGCTATTGTTTTCAAACCCGCAGACAGTTCATGCTCTAGCTTTTCTAAAGGGTTATTAGGACTGTCATTCATGTTACACCCCTTGAGGACAAAGTTGGTATCCGAGTTTAAGTATAAGTTTAATAGTTCCTGAGGCAGTTATGCGGTCGTATTGTTTTTCACTCTCCGACAATTGGGCATAAGGCACCAAACAGGGATGATGCTTCGCGATGTCATCGCGTGTAGAACCGTATGTCCAGCCTTCCGCAACTCGTTGAGCGGCCCAAAGTTCATGGACTTCTTCGGCCAACCGCTCGGACAATGAATCCAATTCGGCAGGAATAGTGACATTAGAAGTATCAGTTGGATGTGGCTGGTATCCGTTAAAGTCTGAATGATTATTCATAATATATGGCATGCGGTAACGAATGGATTAAAGCGAGTTTAGACTCGGTTTGGGGCTGCCTTTTTCTGACAATTGCTTTTGCAGTTCGCTGAGTTTCTCGAAGTTATCTGTGACCCAGTTGTTGGATAGTTCTTGTATGATCATTTCAGGCACGTCTGGGAACCGCATTACCACGAGTTCTTTTACGGGTTCGATTTTGAGTTGTTCGTCCATGTATCCTGTTTGCAGTGCTTTTATTAGGCAGTGTTCGATGATTTTTTTTGCGTATGTTTTATCCTTCAGTATTTGCGTCATTTGGCTAGGTTCTAGGTTTTCCAAGCTGACCACTTGAATTAGCAAGGTAGATGTTTCTGCTCCCGTATCTTCGCAAAACTTTCTTTTTGCTATCACGCTTTTTTCAAGCTCTGCTTTTTCTCCGACTTCCATCAAGTGGGTGTATTTTAAGTGAACTATGATTGCTGGTTTTTTGAGGATGGCCGGGTTGGGTTTGCCTTTAAAATCATCGTCGTATATGATGTTGTCCCCGATTTTGTAGAAGTGGGGCCCCGGTGGAATTCTTTCTGGAATAATCTTAATCCTTTTCATTTTTTCCAGTGGACCTAGTCTGCATAGGTTTTCTGCAAGTCTTTTGTAGTATACGATGCTTTCTTGTCCTTCTATTTTTTTGGTGAGTTTTGCTTCTTTTATGCCGGCTTTGTTCATTATTCCGTGCAGTTCGCTACCTTTTTCTGTGGGGTCTTTATCTGTTTGGTAGTTGTTAGTGTCGAATAAGGTTGGTTTTTCTCCGGCTTTATTGATGTAGCAACTGGTTCTGTTTCTGTATTTGTATTCGAAGGTTCCATCCACAGCAAGAAATTCTGCGGCGATGATGTGGTTGTTGTGGAAAAATTCCTGTAGCCATGCGAGTGAGTTGAATTCCTTTTTGGCGAGGTTGCTTACTTTTAGGTCTTTGATGGGGTCAAAGAAAGCAACGTAGGTTTTTATTATTTCTAATTCTATTGGGTCGAAGTCGGTCATTTGTGGATTTGCTATTGCCAAGTCTGCTTGTGTTAATGTGAAGTTCATGTTGTGTTTCCTCGTGTTATGTGTGTCCGGTCAATGCGTTTCATGTTTTGGGTGTTGGTCGCCCTTGTCATAACCGCTTGAATGGCAAGATGGTTCCGCTGGGGATGGCCATTTAATCAACGCCGCCTCCAATCTACGGAAAGTTTGTTTTAAATGTTTGTCGATATCCTGCAATAAGTGTTCGAGTTTTTCGCGCAATTCAGTTAATTGCATTGGTGTTGCTTTTCCTTCAGTAAATATGAGGCGCTTTCCATCGGGAACTTGCAAGGCATCTCGGAACAAGTGGTTATCTTCAAGTTTTTTCAACCATAGCAAACACCTGTATGCCAAAGGAATTTCTTCGCCGCGTTTTTGCTGCATTTCCGATTCCGGCATTCGATAGATAATGGATTCTATGTTATAGCTGGACATTCCCAACCTGCTCTCGGAATCATATTTGATTGATTTAAGCAGCCTGATCAGTTTGCGTGTGTTTCCTCGCGTCCGCTCATCGTGAACGTCAAGCAGATGACTGTGAATAAACGGCTGGTCAAACTCGCAACGAGGCACATGGGCATCGAGTATTTGCACACCACGATATACTTTCGATTTCTTCTTCAAATAATCATCAGTGTCAACCCAATGTGCTGGGACGAGATCCACGGAGCGGGCGAGAGATCCACCCTGGATTCTGACTGATTTAGGGCCAGAAGCGTCTACATTGGCTTTTGGAAATGCAGTGCCAAGACAGCCAACACATACCTGTCTAACCTGAATAAGATTTTGAACCGGTTCTTCTTTGACGCTTTGGGTTTGATATTCTGGCTTTTCATGGATTACAAACCGCTTATCGAGAACCAAAAGGTCGATGTCACTGTAGGCTTTGATATGGGTGTTCTTCGTGACCGATCCTTGGTATTCGAATTGCGCCGCAATATTTTGCAAGGCAAGGCCGGCTGCTATGTGATTTGCAACTCGGTCTCCCTCATCATAAGCATGTTTTGTAAAACTTGCCGCAACTGGCTCCATGGCGCCCACTAGATAAACAACGCATGCATCTTCTTGAAGCTGGGCATAGGCTTCTTTAAGCAGTCGGTCAGGATTGCGCCTTGCGTGAAGTTTTGTTAGTGCATGTTTATGTTTTGACATAATAAATTTAATTAGATGTGATGCTGAATCGTTGGCATACCACAAATTTGCGATAAAGCGTTATTCTATACATCTGCTTCGCGTTTCTTGTGAGATCCACCCGTATAATCTCATCTCAGCAGATTCAATTTCGCTCCAATATGTTTCCGCCTATTTGTTGTTTTTTTCCTCTTGGGATATAATGGCCAGATGTTTCAAGATTTCGATGGTTTTTGGATGCTCCGGCCCAAAGAAATACTTGCTAAGTTTCAATGATTTTAAAAGCAATTCTTTTGCTTCTGAACGAGTGCCCTCATCGTTTTGCAAACTCTTTGCCAACATAAACAAGCACTCTTGTGTTCTAATATTATTATCGCCTAATCTGCTTTTTAATTGGCCCAATAGCTCTCTAAATATATTGATAGCATCCTCACGCATTTCGCATATTAGGAAAACCCTGCCCGCATTCATCATTCCCTTTTCAATCTCATTTATTAACATAATAAGTTCGACTTCCCTATCACTGCGAAACTGATGACGTCCTGAAAAGTTTTTCTTGTCTGCATCATTCAACTCAGGCTCATCGGCATCCACGTTACTACTTAATCCACTAAATATACTAAACGACAAGCGCAACGCTTCTTGCTTATCGGCTTCTATATCCGTGTCCCGTTCGTAGGGATATTTATCTAGCTTATTTAGAAGGATTTTAGTAAGATCATTAATGGCGTCTTTTGTCCGATGGCTTTCTTCACCATATTCCTTTTTGCATTCATCAATTGCCTGATTCATGAAACGCTGAGCATCATCATATTTACCCCCTTCTGAATAGAATTCCCCAAGGCGGCAACAAATTTCAATGTCTTCTTTGTAACCCCACCTATCTATAGATCTATTATATGAGATTCTCAGAGCGGAGTAGCAATCTAAATTATTCTTATTAAGCAACGCACAATAATAAAAATAATCTAATTTAGTGTTTTTAGAATATAATAAATCAAACACATTAATATCGGCGAGGTGCGCTTTTAATCTTTCCAAGTTTTCTGATTTATATAACTGATATGCCAATTCTGTGGTTCGTCGCTCTGTCATTCCCAATGACTTTTGGTATTGATGTTTTTCATAATAATCGGCGATTTGTAAATGGACTGCTTTCTTTTTTGCATCGTCCACAAAATATTTCTTTTCTATTGCTTTTCTTAGAAATTCATGGCTAAAAGCATAGCATCCATTGTTAATTCCATAGCCGCGATTAATTATTAAATGCGGATTCAAGACGGCCAAGAATGGGTTCCAATCAATACAAGCAATGGACGTTTCTCCGTTGCCTAGAAGATCTTTCCATTCGCTTTCTGACAACCAATTACGAGCTGCCCAAAGAAAAGATAGTGATTTACCAACAAATTCTATTCCGTAGTCTTTTTCCCACCGACCGATGACTATTTCAAAAAGTTCGGAAGGCGATGTCGCTTTCAAATAGCAGTCAATGTTTTTGACCAGTTTATTGGGGTCGCCAATTATGCACAGTTCATCCATTAACACGCGCAGGAAAAGCGGGTTGGCTGAGGATTGCGCTTTAGCGATGCGCTCAATATGTTGGTCTTCAAGTTCCTTGCCGTTTTTTTTGAGGAGGTCTATGGCAAGAACTTTCCTTTCCTCGACAGATAATGGCTTGACATTGAACTCTATCCAAGCGCGTTCCTTGATTTCATTCAGCAACCGTCCCGGCAATGTGGAAGTTATGATTCGCACGTTCTTCGGCAGATCGGACAGCAACCGCACAAAATCGGACACACCTTCACAATCTTCCAACTGATTCAATGCGTCCAGAACGATAATGATTTTCTTGTAGCCCCCCCCCTGTTTTTGGTCATTGTTTTCATTCGAACGGAGGATAGATGCATTAGCAATAGAAAGGCAGCCGAAGAAGGCGTTGCGTAGAAGTTCGGGATGGCTAGGAATGTCCTGTTGGAGTTTGAGTTGCCGATTGCACTCACGTATGAGTCGACGAAGCATCCCCGCTAAGTTGTTGGTGTTAAGTGTCGCACCGATGTAATGTTGGAGCACAAGTGCTTTGAGGTGGTTTTCCTTGGGCTCAGCCTGATAGTGTGCAACCCAGTTAGCAAGCAGGGCGGATTTGCCGGAGCCGGATTCGCCGAGAACAACAAGAGGTCGGTTTTCATCCGAGTCGGCGTAATCGGTGAGTTTTTGATAATATTCCTGCGGCCGGGCAATGTATAAGTGCTTCCGGCTATGGGCGTAGGCCTCGTGATCTATAGCCTCGCGGTCGAGTGGGTCCGGTTGAGAGCCTTCGGGCCAAGAGTCGTTGATGACCTTCTTGAAGTCTTCGAGGACGTGATTTCCGAGCTCTTCCAGTTTTTTATAATTTTCATGCACTGGAAGACCGCTCTTGCGAATCCTATCCTTCAACTCTGATATTTTCGCCTTGCTCTCAGTATTATTTTCATCGACGAAATTCTTTAGTTCTTCCCCTGAGAATTTGCTCACATAATTCGGGTCGCGGAAATAGAAAAAGGCTTGCTTTGCAATTTCCTTGTTGTTGAGAACACCATGAAGTATTTCTAACTCCGTAACGGAAACTTTGCTATCCTTGTAATTTTTTAGCCATTTTTCTCGTTCGACTAGATCAGCAGGAAATTCTTTAGGAATCCAGCCATAACGTTCACCAAGCAAACAGATAAAGTAGGGCCGACAGCGTTTGATTTCATCCAGGCAGACTGGCAATACCTTGGCTTCAGCATTTTGCTCGGTGATGCCCGTGATGCCCCAGCGCAAATCCACTTCAGTCCAGTCTATACATCTAGAATAACAGAGCTTACGTAACTGGGGAAAGATGTGCCTAACCAGATAATTACGATCTTCCTGCATGTCCATAAACGTAGAGGAAATAAAGACGCGAATTTGACGATTGGTTGGTGGTAGTGATGAAATCATGTGATTCTTTATTATATAAATTATTTTTGGGCAATTCTATTTTTTAATTTGAGCTTTTTTTCTTAAGCTATTCGTAATTAGCAAGCAACTGCACGTTAAGCCGTCCTTCGTGATGCTCGCCGCAAATTGGGCACGCTGGATCTCTGCGCAATTTTAATTCGCGGAACTTCATGTCCAGCGCGTTGAACAACACGAGGCGGCCAATCAACGAATTTCCTTTACCCAGCGCAAGCTTCAGAGTTTCCGTCGCCTGAATACAGCCAACGATGCCGGGCAAGACGCCCAGAACGCCGCCGGCCGCGCAGACCATTTCTGGCGGCGACAGTTTGGGATGCAAACAACGGTAGCACGGTCCGCCCAGATGTGGCGCGAACACGCTGACCTGACCCTCGAAACGGAAAACCGAACCGTAAACATTTGGCTTATTGAGCAACACGCAAGCGTCGTTCGTCAGGTCGCGCGTCGGAAAATTGTCCGTGCCGTCCACCACGATGTCGTAGGGACGGATGAGATCGAGTGCGTTTTCGCTCGTGATGCGGGTGCTGTGGATAACCACTTCGCAATACGGATTGAGGTCGTGGATCGTCTCCGCCGCAGATTCGACTTTCACGCGGCCCACGTCGGCGTCGGTGTGAAGAATCTGCCGTTGGAGATTGGAATAATCCACGGTGCCAAAATCCACGATGCCGATTTTGCCGATGCCGGCGGCGGCGAGATACATGGCGATGGGCGAACTTAAACCGCCCGCACCGAGGCACAAGACGCTGGTGGCTTTGATTTTCTTTTGCCCGGCCAGCCCGACTTCCGGCAATATCAAGTGCCGGGAGTAGCGCCGGATTTCTTCGTTGTTTAATTGCATAGTCCAAGGGTGATTATTCAGGGTTTCCCCTTTAGTTGCTAGCCTCCGACCGGCATGGGTGGGTTCCGTGATATTTTGCCCGCCTTTCGGATTGTAAGGCGTTTAATTTTTCTAGTCTGTTAATCGCTGCTTAAAAGTAAGGCTAGTTGGTCGGCCGGTGCCTCCGTGAATTTTTCCGGTTGGGTTTTTGCCACGGCTTTGACTGCAACAATTTCGGCTTCGTCTTTGGCAAGATTACTGTATTCCGGCTTTTTCAGTTCATTATCGAGAGCTTGTTGAAGACTCGCTGAGTAGCACAGTTTTATTTTTAGTTCGTTCATAAGTGTTTTTTTATTGGGAGTTTATAGTTTGCTATCGTGTTACTTGGTAGCAGGGCACAGACATGCTGGTTATCCATTTGATTAACCGTTGCGTTTTGTCGGTTTAATAGCTCCCGCTGGGAGCGTAATACTTTCCTGCCAGGGAAAGGCACTTACCCGCAACCGAGCCGGCAAGCTGCGGGATTCTTCGAGGAAGAAGGCTTCCACGAATGTGTAATGTAACGGGCCGTGTTCCGACTGGCCGACATTCACGCATGTGGTTTTACCAAGCCGATGATGCCACACCTTTGAACGAATCGGAGTGACGTGGTCGTGGCCGGAGATGGTGAGCCAAGGGGAATACCGTTCGATGGCCGTGACCCATTCGGGATTGCCTTCGGTGACGGAATCCGGTTTGGTCAATGGCGTGCCGGTGGGTGGTTCGTGCATCAGCCAGAGGGTTCTGGCCGCGGCCCCGGTTGAATTAAGCACCGCTGAAAGCCATTCCTCGGCCTCGGCTGGAAGCGGGGAACGATCCCCGATGAAGGCGGTTTCATCGCCAAACGAACAGGGGAAGCCGATGAAGGCCAGTGGTCCATAGGTGAACGCCTCGCCGTGCAATTGAAACATCGGCCGGCGCGTCCTGTTCCAGGCCTCGGCGAATTCCAGCCAGGCTTCGTCCTCGTGATTGCCGCGCACGAATAGAATGGTCGAGCAAGGCAAGCCAGCGAGCATTTTCGCGCAATCCGTGACCGACACCCGGCCATGGTTATCCTCGCCGGCATGGAGGAAATCACCGACAAGGGCGACCATGTTGGGCCGGTGCCGGGAGACAGCTCCCCGCATTTCGTTCAGTAAAGCGGCACTGCGATGCAAATCAGCGGCCGTTAGCAATGTGACTTTTTGTTTCATATTTGTTGTGAACTTAATGAGTCATTATTTCTCGTCATTCATTAAGATTCCGCATGCCCACAAGAGGAAGGGCAGATACCAAGGGTTATTGATGGACGATGGGCAATTTGCGCCTAGTTCGAAGTAGCGATCGGTTATTTTTCGGGTGGCTTCCACCTGCGCATTTTCACCGTAGATTTCTTTGATCACCAATAACAGTTCCGTCGCCCAACCCAGATGATTCATGCAGGCATCCAAATAATCCTCCACATGTAAGCAGTCAATATCTCGCGCCCAATGAAATGCCCATTGGGGAGATTTAAGACAGATCTGTTTGAGTTCGGCCATACGCCAGTCATTTTCACTGATGGGCAGATTGACCAAACGGACGGCGGTCTGATAAGCCACCTGCGGATGCAAGGCTAACATGTCCACGGCGATTCGCATCAACTCAACTTTGTAGTTGGGGTCGGCGGTGCGGAACAAGACGAAACTGGCCGCTTCCGGGTTGGTGAAGACGAGTTTTTCAATGTTCGCGTCTTCCTCGTGTTTCTTGTTTGGATTACGCTCAGTGGCCAGTCGCCAAGCCCAATAGGGACTATTGGCGAGTTGGAATGTGGTCAAGTCCGGCAAAGCCCCTTCAATTTCAGCGGCAAAACGATAGGCCAATTCCGGAAATTTTCCGGCCACACATTGAAGTTTCTTAATCTGCTTGGTTGATAGTTTTAATTTCTTTGCCGCCCAAAAGGCCGCTTCCGGGCTGCGGCTGGCGATAATAATCATTTCGCTCAACGTCCACCATTTCGGATGTTTCAAATAACATTGCAATGCGGTAAGTGGATCTCTTTTGATGATCTTCTTGATAGTTTCGCCGGGGTCTTGCGATTCAAAACACTGGTGAAGCAATGCGTTTCTTTCCATCAGGCATTTACCTTTCCACTCCGCATAAGCCAGCACCGCCGTCGTTTTCCAATCCTGTCTATATCGGTTCACTTCCAATTCGTAAACGAGCGTGTGTTCTACAAAAGCTTTTTCTCCGGTCATGTTCTCCATCAGCGTTGGAGGAAACGGCATCGGCTCGATAGTTTTCATATTATTTCCTTGGTTCGTTGTTAGTTATTTATCTGTTGGTTGCTGCCTAATTAGGTGAGTTGAAAAGATGATTAACCATTGGCTAAATTAAGGTTCATTTTTCTGATTCGTGTTGGAACCGGCGGCTAATTAAAGTCGCATTCGATTCGGTGATTGGTGCCATCCACCAGTTTGATGTGGGCGACGCCGGTTTTTAGCCGGGCCAATTCCGACGATGAGACCACGGGTTCCTCCGTCGGAATCAAGGTGGTAACCGCGTCCGCTTCGTCCGCCTCAAAATGGTCGTCAGGAAACAACAGCGGCGGGGGCATGCCGGCAGTCGACAACGTGCGGTGACGTTGGAAGGTTTGTTTGGTGCCCAGACAACGCTGTGCCAGCGTGGCCGTGGCCGGGCAATTGTTGGCAAGGAAACACAAGGTGCCACAGAGGGCGGCCAATTTGTCCGTGATCACATTGGTGCCGCTGGCATTAAGACCGCTGAGGTTTTGCGCGGCCAAAATGAAGCTGGTTCGGCTTGAGCGGGCGGCTTCCAACACCACGTGTTCACTGGCCATGGCATCATGTTTCATCAGCATCCGGGTATATTCGTCCAGACAGATGACCAAGTGGTTGTCTTGGCGAACCTTTAGGCGGGGGCGGCAAAGCACCAGTCGATACAGCGCCATCTTAAACAACATGAACGCCGGCCAAAGGTCTAGTTGATGCTCCATATTGGCCGCCGTGACCACCACCACCTTCGAGTTGTCCAGGATGTCCGTGAGATGCAGTTGCGGCCGGTTTTTAACCGGATTGACGAACAAAGATAATGGCTCCCGGATGAAGGGGGCGATTAAATTGCTGACGCTGGTCAGGACGCATGACCGGGTCGAATCGGGAAGACTGGCGAACTCAACTAACCCATTGCCGCCGGCATCGGAAAGTGAGGCGGCAATTTCATTTGCCCACTTTACCAACTTACTGGATGGCTGCGACAGCAGTCGTCGCAACGAATTCAAATGGGCGAAGGTCAAATTATCGGCGGAACCTTGCGCCTGATTTACGATCCGGGCCAATTCCACCATGCTGCAGAGCAGTTCGGCGCGCGCCTGTTGCCAATACATTTCTTCTGTGGAAGTTCGCTGATTCTGGTCGGCGAAGCTGGCAGCGCTCAGGAGCATTTTGGCGATTTGGCTGGCCGTAAGGGAATCATCCTCCAACGGATTAAAAGTGGCGTCATAAGGGCCAACCCCGAGCGTCACCAAATCGCTGAGCCGGCCACAGCGATCCAACGCCTCGCGGACAATCGGTAGCAAGTCGCCCTTCACGTCGAAGATGATCGCTGCGTCGCCTTGGGCCAGCAGTTGTCGCAACATCGGCTTGATGATGCCATGCGTCTTGCCGCTACCCGTGGTGCCCGTGATCAGCATGTGCTGGGTCAACGATTCCCGGTTAATGGGGATGCCGTGCAGATTAAGGTGGTCATTTTTGCATTTCATAATGAATTTTCTTTTTGGGTGTGGTTGGCTGGATTGTTTTGGTGATTACAGAATCGATTAGCCGGTGTCCGAGAGCTTGGCTCGCGGTAAGAATCTGTTCGGATTCAAATAGCTGGTGGTCGAACTTGATGGTCGAAAGAAACTGTTTCATTTCTTCCTCCAAGATTCCCTGCACCGGGGTGGTGCCCGGAATTGCGTTCAAGCCGATGGGCGTGCGCGCACACGGCAGGTTGTTCCATTTGAGCGGGGACAAGGCGATGACGGAATGCTGAACCAGATGCCTTTCCCCGGTGCCCGCCGCCAGAATCAATGGCTGGGTGTGCTGTAAAACCCCCATGCCGACGGTGCGCACCGGCGAGCGGAGCGCGCGCATCATCGAGCAGACCATCAGGGCATCCTCTGGCGGGAGTGTCGTCGCTGAGCCGATGATATACAGCGTGATGGGACGTTGACTATCCTTGGTGTTTTGCAACCGTAGCAATCCTTCCAAGGTTTTTGAAACATCTGGATTAAGGTATAGGGTCTTCCCCGCCAGATCCCAAAAAGGTTCATATTGAATCATACGCCACCTCCCGTCTGGGATTGGCCGGGATGAATTCGCCCCATTCCGTGCCTTTCGGGGAAACCGCTGAATGGTCTGATGCTGATGAATGAATGGACGGCATAGGATTTCCTTTCTTATGATTTGTTGTTCGGCGAATAGCACTGGCCTTTACCGGACAGTGCTATTCGTATTATTTCCTTGGATCGGTAGGGGTTTAATTTGAAACCGTGTCCAGTTTACGAATCAGATCCATTCCTGGGGCCGACAGTTTGATGTCTTTATCCAGCGCGATGGCCAAAAACTTCGCGGCATCTAATTTTTCAAGGATGTCAAACAGCCGGTGCATGGAAAAAAAGATGGCTGCCGATATTTCTTGGTCAGCGGCAAGATCCTTGTTGACGGTGGCATCCAGCGCCATAAGGTTACTGCTCGGCGATTCGGCAAACTCGATGTCTAACGCGGCGGCATATTTGGCAAGAATGCTGTAAAGATTGGTTTTCCTGGCCTCTGCCAAGGCCTCTTTGAGGATTACCAACGCATGCCAGATGTGTGGTTCTTTGGTCAGCAAGACTTTGCTACACGGCACATTGGGATACAATTCACCGGTGAATTTAATCAACGCCGCGCTCTCGTGGAGGGCGGATTTTAGTGATTCGAGGGCGTGCCAAGCCTCGGTAACAACTTTTTGCTCCAGCATGTCGACCGTAACGGGCATTAGTTCATTTGTTTTCATAGTATTAGCGGGTTCGTTTGTTTTTGTTTTTTGTTTAGTGAGTTTTGATTGGAGAGACGGTCCGGCCTGTCCGTTGCCGGACGCGTCTTCCAATCGCATTATTAATTTGGGCTGTTTTTCATTAATGCTTGCTTCCGGCATCGGAAGAGGAGCAGGCTGGCACCGCCCATGGCCGCTAGTGCTAACGTGGACGGTTCCGGCACGCTGTAGACGAGGTTACCGGCGTTATCGAGGCTGAAGATGCCAACTTGGCTGGCGCTGGACGGGTTATTCATGTCGTTTACCGTGTCGTAGAATGCGACGTTGCCGAAACCGCTCAGGTTGGGATCGGTGTAGTCGTTGATGATACAGTTGCCGCCGAGTTGGCCAGCGGCGGTGGTTTGTTGATACCACGAGGTGCCGTCACCCGTGTATGACGAGCCTTCGAAATAATTGCCAACCGCAAGCGAGGTCCCGTTATTGCCGAAGCCGTAGCCGAGGTAAATGAGATCGAGATAGTAATAAACGATGTCATTGATGTTTTGGATGTCGCGCGGTTGGCTGGTGCTGGTTGTGTAGACATTGAGCGTGTTGATTCCGTCGTAGGTGGCCCCAACGAGACCCCATTGGACGTTGGCACGGTTGGTGTTCCCGGAGCTGGCGAGCAGAGTGCCGAGCGCCCAGGATTCGCCGTAATAGAGATTGGCCGGGTCGCCGAGATCCATGACGAGGTCGGTGTTGTTACCACCGCTGGCGCTGGTGATGCCGAACATCAGGTCTTGGTTGAGTTGAGCGCGAACAGCGGAACTGGTTGCGATGAGAACAGTGATGGTGACGAGCAGTGTTTTGATGGTATTTTTCATAGGTAATATTGGTTGTTTATGGTTGATGGTTGGTTAATGAATGATGTTTTTAATGGTTGTCTAATCCGAGGAGTCGAACATTGTTTACACAAAGAATTTTTCTCTCTTTGCGTGGTTGATGAAATGCCGCCGAAGAATAGGGAATTATTTCAAATTCTTGAAAATCGGCGGGGAATTGCAAATCAGTGGTCTTTTACGGCAATCTAATTGCTGAAAAAACCATACGCTGGGACGAAGTCTGATTGCGTGAAATGGGAACGAAATTGGGAAGATCTGTTTGGGCGCGTAAAATTGCTGGGTCGCGTGCCGCGCCTTTTCTCCCGAAGGGAGAAATGTGCCATTTTTCCTTAGCACTACGACCGAGAACGGTAGTTATCCGTTTCACTTCGAGATTTACCAAGGCAAACCGCCACCTGCTCGAAGGGGCACGGTGGTTTTTTTCCACGCCGCGTGCCTTTGTCGTATGCCGCCGCAGCTTGCGCTAACGACGACGTTTTGAGCAGATGCCGCCACTACTATCAGCTCGCGACATCCCGTGCCTTGCTTGTATTGCTTTCGGTGAGCACTCCACCGACAGGATTATATTACCATACGGGATTAACCTCAGATGGGTGCCGCTACGGTTCACAGAGGATCGTGGCAACACCCACATCTTTTCAACGCGCCCCACCATTAGGCGGATCCTGTTGCGCGGGCAGATTAATATGGGACTGCCACCCTGCGGATTTTTTGAGCGATCCGCCGCCAAGTCCTGCCCAGATGCCTAGTTCGAAGTGAACCGTCGTGCTGCATCTGCCGGACCAAAATAATTAAACAATGACTTACGTCTAGCTGCACGCTACACTGTAATATAACTTACAGAAAAGATTATGAGGCAAAGTGCAAATTCCGTCAAGCGGAAAAATAAAGGCTTTGGAAAGCGGTTGAAGGAGCTCATGTCAGCTTTCAATAAAAGCTCCGCTGGGTTGGGCCGGGAAATCGGGGTCTCGCATGTCACTATTCTTAATTTTCGCAAGGGCCACCCCCCTAAATCCGAGTATCTGCGCCGGCTGGCAAATTTATTTGGTGTGTCCACCGATTGGTTGTTAACCGGAGAAGGAAATGTATCCGTCAGCTCGAAACCAAATCCAAACGTCGAACAGGCATATAAAGACCTGATGCGGGACCTGGACGACCTGATTGAATTACAGCGCAAGGGGCAGAAATTGTGGCCAGCCATGACCCACGATCAGACAACCAAACTGGACTACCTGCTCACTCATCCCGATTACGTCACGCGGGAAAATCTTGCCAAAATGGATTTGATTGTCCGGTTGGAATACCGAAGGCGATCAATAGGGCCTTCGTGAGTTGCAATTGGAAGAAATAGTAAGCTCTGATTATTGTCGGCTTTGAAGGAGCGACAAGATTTCATCACCACCGGCTATTGCGGCGACGCTCTTCCTCATCCCGGCGGCGGCGCTCCTCACGTTCGCGTTCCAACCGGGCGCGCTCCTCGGCGCGGCGTTGCTCCTGCGCATGCCAGGCGCGGTCGCGGTCGTTGGTGTCGGACCAGCCGGCGCGTTGGTTTTTGTCCGCGTAATTGCTCCAATAATTTGAATCAGCCATAATGGTGTAGAATTGATTTGTTAAGTGTTTAACCGCTCATCTGGGGAATTTCCTATTGGATAAAGTGCAAACGTGAAGCGTTTGCCGGGGCATGAAAAGTAGTCAAGCCGCAAGGGCGGCGGGCGTGTGGGGTGGCTGCTTCAACGACTTCAAGCGGCAAACTCACTTTTCAGTTTTCACGCTCGCTAAATTTCGGGGTGTAACCGCCTTAAATTTTAATATTTCCTCTTGGCTGATTGTGCCTTTGTAGTGCCGCTGAATGATACCGGGACTGTTGCCCATTATGAAGCGAAGCACCTCGTAATTTTTGTGCTCGGCATAATGAAAGGTGGCGAACGTGTGCCGATACCCATCGGCAATAAAAGGGAATGGAAGAAGTTTCGTTATTTTTTTGCGATAGTTTTGCAGATTAGCCAACGGCACCAGCGGGATGGTTTCCCGGCAATAATCCAGCCATTGAAAAAGCGTATCGGACATGGTGAATTGCCGGTCGGCTTTTGTTTTTGAAATGGCGTGGGAAATAAAAATTTCCTTTGAGGCCATCAGGACGTTTTCCCGCCAAGTCATTCTCTCAATTTCTTCCGGGCGGATTCCGCCAAAAATTCCCAACGCAAAAAAGGCGGTCATGTGGCGATTTTCTGGCCGCATGGCCAGCCGCATGATTTCCTCAACCTGCTCCACGCTGTAAAATTTAACGGTGTCCTTTTTTACATCGATCTGCTTCACCCAATATTCGGCTGGATTTTCATTATGGTATTTTCGGAACTTCGCCCAATTGAAAAAATTCTGCAAATACCGGGCAATGTTTTTCTTCGATTGCGATGAGACATTTTTTGCTTTGAGATAATTTTCAATCGCCGCCGAATCCACCTCCTTAATTCGCATTGTCCCGAAGTCCTTTTTGAAGGCCTTCGACATATCTCGAATGGATTGGATGGATTTAGGTCTCAATTTTTTAACCCCATTAATTTTATCGTCAACCCAAACGTTGAGCAGTTCGGCCATGAACGGACTTTCCCGTTTAGCTTTTTCTTGAAGCCAAAAATTTACGGCAAGCGTCATGGCATCATCCGGCGTCTTTCCATATACAGCACATTGCTGGGTCCAAGTGGCAACCCGTGGGTCTCTAATCGTAGCGAGGGCGCTCGTCCCATTCTTGGTAGCCACATCGCCGATTTCGGAAGCAAAGCGCAACGCCTCGGTTCGGTCAGTGTAATTTTTGAATTGTTGCCCCGCGTGATGCTTGCCCCGTAAATCCACCTGATAATAGGTTTTACCGTGCTTGACGTATGACCTGACCTTTGGGTAGTCTTTGCGAATTGTTTTCATGGCGGCTGACGGTTAAGCGGAATTCGTCTCTTGTTAGAATTCTGTTAGAAAAAAACGAGAGTGTCAAAAGCATAATACGTCAATATCACCTTGAAAATCAAACGGTTGGAGAGATGGCCGAGTGGCTGAAGGCGCTGGTTTGCTAAACCGGTATACGGTCAAAAGCCGTATCGGGGGTTCGAATCCCCCTCTCTCCGCCATTCAATAAAATCAATGGTTTTATGAGTTTTATTGAGTGAGTGGCAACGTCCAGTGGCAACATATTCGCCCATCTTCTACGGTATTTGAGATTGTTCGCCCGTGTTTTTCTTTAGGGAAATCCCCCGTTAAATAGGTTGTTAGCCCCACCAGCTAGGCTAATAAAAAATTTGAGCGGACAGAGAGATATTCATTGATCGGACAAGCTGTCCGAACTACACCATATTATGAAACTCACTGATTTGATAATTGCACGCGACCGGTTGAAAGCTGAAATTGAAAGCAAACCGGCGACCGCACCGGAAATGATGATCCAGCACATGGCCCACGAACTCGATCCGTACGCGGGAGTTTGGTCAAAGCACGTTTTGCACGACCCCTCCGATAACAAACCGTTCGAGAACGTCTTGGTGCCGCTTTGCGCCGAGGCTATTAATAACGAACCCGAAAATGCCAACCTCTACGGTGCCGATAAAATCCCGTTCGGCGCTCGCCTGCTACGATTAGCAACTTTGGAATTTGTCTTAAAAAAAATCGCAGAAGGTGAAATCGTTTTAGAGGATGTCAACACAACTCCAAGCAAAATACAGAAGCCCGCCCCGTTGACGCCGATGATTCGTTAACGAATTCTTCCGCGATTCTGACCAATTTGTTTTGCATCACGGTTTTTTAGGCGCTTCTGGATGTAGCCATCATCACCATCATTGTCGAGCATGGCTTCCAACAAACGACCAGCAAAATCTGGATCAACTGCGCAAATGGACTGGACGCGAAGTTTGCGCCCCTCGAAAGTCAGCGACACAGGCGAGCCGTCCTTACGCTTTCGCGTCACCACCAGATCACCAACATCAAGCAGTGATTTTAGCTCTTCCACAGCCATTCCGGCTAGTTTCGCGGCCACGGTGTTTTTCCCCGGATAACAAGTTTTCCCGACAACCTGATTTTTCCCCTTGCCCCTTCCGGTCTCGAATTCCACCGTCCATCCAAAGCCCTGCATTTCTCGCAAAACATCTCGCCCCCACTCTAAACATTTTTCCCCGTCGGAATTGCATACTAGCAAATGTGCGTGAATTTTTTTGCCCTGACGATGCACCCCATATAAATAGTGGCTGTCAGGTGCAAAGCGTTTGCAAAAGTCCGCACAGCATTGGCCCAGCGCCGCGCTGTGCATTTTGACAGATTCATCCGTTGAGGGGCAGTCCAATGAAACAATCAGACTCCTGAGTAACCGCCCGCTTCCATGATGACCGAGAATCAAACTTTCATAATCCTGCTTGGCATTGCCCGTTACGCCACCGGGCAATTGCCCGCCACAGCAATAAAGCGCACCGTCGCGGTAAATGTATTTCACCAATTGTCCCGGCTTGGCGACGTTTTTTCCGATATGGATAATTGCCCGCGTTTTCATTTCGTTAATTTATTCAACAAATTTACACACCCCTCGACCACCGCCGCATTTGGCAGTTTGCCGTGCGATGCTTTGAGCGATTGATTCAACAAGTGCCCCAACAGTTGCAAATTACGATGCACTGACACCAAATCTTTTGGTGCAACCCCCACCATTTGAGTTCGCACCAAAAGCGCCACAACACGCGCTCTAGCTCTCGGCGATAATGCCGCCAATTCGATTGCCACATCATCGGGAATGCGAATGCGAATTTGCATTGTGTCGTGTGCGGTTTTTCGGTTGCGTGATCGTTGTTGTGGGTTTTGGCAAGCTACGGCGTTTGTCTCGTTCCTCGCCAACGCCTGCTTGGTCAGGGGTGTTTTCACACCCCCGACACCCCTATTCACGCGCATACGACGGCGGCAACGGTGGCAACCCAGATGGCAAATTCGATACCACGCCGCGTATGCGTTTAAGGCCAAGGGAAGCCGCAAAAGTGGTCGCCACGCGTTTTGGCGTGACAATTTTTTTGACAAGTCGAGTCGCTTCCTCCTGCCATGCCGTTGACACTTCCAATTC
>Ga0364866_10323_pt1 | contig 32875 bp, 24 predicted proteins | sample ExccelAu500001D3_3_FD_206913 | JGI IMG/M metagenome (GOLD analysis project Ga0364866, IMG submission 206913) | Enriched cells from Trout Bog Lake Hypolimnion, Wisconsin, USA - BchlTB.Aug13.5000.01.D3 | ecosystem: Environmental > Aquatic > Freshwater > Lake > Hypolimnion/Profundal zone | place...
AGCCACAAATCGAATAAAGTGATCAGAAATTGTCCGTATTTTTCGGCTGTCAGGGAGAACGGGGCGACTAATGTCTGATCATTGGGATCTGATTCAACGACCGGAATAAACTGCATCCAGGTCAAGCCCATATTTTTATAGTAATTATAAAGTTCTTCGGCTTTATCAGAGGAATAATCTGTTATACAGCACATCGCATTGACAGCAACCCCCTCTTCAAGCAACATTTTCGCTTTATCTTCAACGGTTCTCCATGTTTTATGATGCCCCTTATCCATTCGGTAGCGATCATGGATATGCTCCGGACCATCGAGCGAAAGCCCGATAAGCCAGTCATATTTTTTAAAAAACCTGGCCCACTCCCGATCAAGTAAAACGCCATTCGTCTGGAACCCATTACCGACATATTGTCCATGACCATATTTCATTTCCAGCTCTATAACTCGTTTGTAAAAATCGAGGCCCATTAAGGCCGGTTCTCCCCCCTGCCAACCAATTGACACGGCATCACCCGATTGTTGCATGATCTGCCGGATCATTTCTTCCTGAATTTCAGCACTCATCGGATGAGTTTTTGTTTCAGGGAATAACTTATCCTTACTCAAATAAAAACAGTATGTACAATCCAGATTACAATCTGGGCCTGAAGGCTTAACTAAAACGGAGGTGAGGGGACGATGTTTCTGAACCATACCGGAATTTTTGCATTTTGGAATTGCGAAAATAATGAAATTCAGCCGATCTGTTTCTCTCCAAATCCAACCTTTCCTAAAAGTATTAAAAACAGAGTTCCCGACTACCAAAAAATAGCTATTTTTACTACCTGATGAATCCAACAAATGGCCTGAATGTCAATGCCTAAATCTATATTCCCCCTTTTTTGCCTGCTTTGGTGCTCTTTTTCCTCCTTATTGGGGCAGAATATGAGACGATCCATAGAGGGAAAAGTGGTTGATCAGGAGATGCATCCGCTTGAAATGATTCATGTTCTGATCAAGGGAACTACCCTGGGTACACAATCTGACAGAGAAGGGAAATTCATTTTGCCGCCAGTTTCAGGAAAATCAATTGTACTGATTTTTACAGCAATCGGTTATGAAAAGACAGAGCGGGAGGTTTTATTTACCGGGATTCCTTCTCCATTCGTGCAAATCATGAAAACTGAATTAAAAAAAATTCAGGAAATTACAATTGAAAAAAAAAGGATAAATATTAACCAGCAAAGTATTCAGTCCAAATTAATGGAAGGGCTACCCACATTAGGCGGAGGAGTTGAGACCTTAATTAAAACTCTTCCGGGAGTGAGCAGTAATAATGAGTTAAGTTCACAATATTCGGTACGAGGTGGCAATTTCGATGAGAATCTGGTCTATGTTAATGGCATTGAAATTATTCGTCCTTTCCTGGTGAAATCGGGAGAACAGGAGGGATTAAGCTTCATAAATAGTGATATGGTAGCCACAATTGGTTTCTCGGCGGGAGGATTTGATGCCTCTTACGGGGATAAAATGTCCTCCGTACTTGACATCACCTATCGCAAACCCGAGAGATTTGCTGCATCAGCGGAAATTGGCGCATTGGGTGCGTCAGCTCATTTTGAAGGGACAAGTAAAAACGGAAAATTTTCACATTTGACAGGAATCCGCTATAAAAATACCTCCTATTTATTGGGAACACTGGATAAAAAAGGGGAATATAACCCCTCGTTTACCGATTTCCAGACCTATCTTAATTACCGGTTCAATTCGCGTTTTTCCCTAGGCTTTCTGGGGAATTATGGTTCAAATACTTATCAGTTCATCCCCAAAACTCAGCTGACAAAATTTGGCACCCTGACCAATCCATACCAGTTCATGGTCTATTATGACGGAAGAGAAAAAGATCGTTTCGAAAATTACCTTGGAGCCCTGGCTGCAGAATATTCTCCAATACCAAAATTATCGCTTAAATTCCAGGCTATTTCATTTTCTTCAATTGAAAAGGTCTCATACGATATTCTGGGGGAATATTACCTGAATGATATCAGTCAGCAAACCGGATCACAAACAAACCCGGATAGTACAACAGTCACCGGGACCGGTACAGACCTCAATCATGCCCGGGATAAACTGACTGCTTACGTTTCAGGTTTTCAACACCGGGGAACACTCTCAGCAGACCGTCAGCAGTTCCAGTGGGAATTGAAGTTTCAGCACGAGATGATGTCAAGTCATGTAAATGATTGGGAGATGCGGGATTCTGCCGGATATTCACTTCCATATCAAAACAATAGTTTATCCTTATATCACAGTGTCACCGGCAACAATAAAATCACTTCAAATCGTTTTTCAGGATTCTTTCAGGATAACAGGACAGAAAATATGGGAAATGGCATCCTCTCTCTCACAGGTGGAATACGATTGCAATACTGGGACTATAATCATCAAACGATAATAAGTCCCAGAATATCTGCTAGCTGGAAGACCGGTTCTGACAGGAATCAAACCTACAGGGCTGCATGGGGTGTGTACGATCAGATGCCTTTTTTTAAGGAATTATTAAATCCTGAAGCACAATTGGTTCCGGGAGTCAAGGCTCAAAGGTCAATTCATTATCTTTTAGGATACGATAAAACAACCACAACCTACGAACGACCGGTTAAGTTCACTGCCGAACTTTGGTACAAGGCGCTCAGCCATTTAATTCCCTATAAACTGGATAATTTAAATATTCAATATTTACCTGATCAGCACTCTTTCGGATATGCTGCAGGCATCGATTGCAAAATCAACGGAGAACTTGCCTCAGGGGCTCAATCGTGGGCCAGTCTGTCGCTGATGAAAACAGCGGAAGATATTGTTGGGGACTATTACCTGAAACCGACTCCGGGCGGTGGAACTGAAAAAATATATCCGGGATATATTCCACGCCCCACTGACCAACGGATCAATATGAGCCTTTTTATTCAAGATTATTTTCCCGGATACCAGACCATTAAGATGAGCATGACCCTTTTCTACGGAAGTGGCTTACCCTTTGGTCCTCCAAACGGAGCCCGGTATATGGATACCTTTAGAATGCCTCCCTACCAAAGAGTGGATATCGGATTTTCTAAAACACTGATCAAGAGGAATAAAAGAACAATAACTGAGGTGAAAAGATATGGAATTAAAGATGCCTTGATCGGTCTTGAAATATTTAATCTTTTTGATATAAACAATACAGTTTCGTATTACTGGATATCAGACATCCATAACCAGATGTATGCTGTTCCAAATTACCTCACGGGCCGCCGGCTAAATCTAAAATTCTCGGTCCGTTTCTGAAACAGCTTCCAAACACGGTAAAATATCATTGTTGGGTTGCCCAAAATAGTATAGTTTGGCACAATTCAGGTAAAATTAACGTATAACGAATTTAAATTCAGGAAAAATGGAGACCAGAGATTACATCGAAAAGGAGAACCGCTATGGCGCACATAATTACCATCCCCTGCCTGTCGTTTTGGAAAGAGGTGAAGGGATCTTTGTCTGGGATGTTGAAGGACGCCGTTATTTTGATTTTCTGGCAGCTTATTCTGCTGTCAATCAAGGACATTGCCATCCAAAGCTGGTAAAGGCGCTTACAGATCAGGCCGGGAAACTGGCTCTTACCTCGAGAGCTTTCTACAATAACACACTCGGTGAATGGGAAGAGCTGATGTCTCGTCAGTTCGGATATGACAAGATGCTGCCGATGAACTCGGGCGCCGAGGCAGATGAAACCGCGCTTAAACTGACCCGTAAATGGGGCTATAAAGTGAAGGGGATTCCCCAAAATGAAGCGCGCATTGTGGTGTGTGACGGAAACTTTCATGGCAGGACCATCACCATTGTTTCGATGTCATCCGATCCCGATTCCTACAGCGATTATGGGCCCTTTACACCAGGATTTATAAATATCCCTTACAACGACATTGAGGCTCTTGAAAAGGAATTGCAACATCCTAATACAGCAGGCTTTTTAGTTGAACCGATTCAGGCTGAGGCTGGTGTTTATGTTCCAAAGGATGGCTACCTGAAAAAAGCGGCACAATTATGCAAGAAATACAATGTCCTTTTTGTCGCCGATGAAGTGCAGACCGGACTTTGCCGAACGGGAAAGATGCTGGCCTGCGACCATGAAGAGGTGCGTCCCGATATTCTTGTACTTGGGAAAGCCATTTCCGGAGGAATGCTTCCTGTTTCATGTGTTCTTGCCGATGACGAGATCATGCTAACTATAAAACCAGGAGAACATGGCTCGACTTATGGCGGAAATCCAATTGCCGCTAAGGTGGCAGTTGCGGCGATGGAAGTACTTATTGATGAAAATCTTGCAGAAAATGCGACCCGGATCGGAAAGATATTCAGGGACGCGATGAAAGCCTTTAAATCGCCCTTAATTGCCGAAGTACGCGGGAAAGGGCTACTAAACGCGATCCAAATCAACCCTATTGACGGCAAAAAAGCATGGGATCTGTGCCTTTTAATGAAAGAGCATGGGGTTCTGGCCAAACCAACTCATGAGCATACCATCCGGTTTACACCTCCGCTTATTATTACCGAGGCACAAATGATTGAGGCAATTGAACTGATTCAGAGATCGATGAAGGAATTTATCTAGATTTTATTTCCTTAAGGTCAGAACAGGCTGATGAGTAATCTACCGTCTGTTCTTTTTTGAGTTCATTGAAGACGGATGAGGTTCTATTGATCATTTCAAGTGGTACACTGATTTTGTTTTGGCTGAGCACAGGTCAAATTTAAATTTGCCACCTGAGAACCAGTCAGATCCAATTCTGGTTCTGATAGAAAAGCAGAATATTGAATCAGCATTCAAACACACGTAAATGACAAAACAATGCAAAAGAAAGTTTTAAGATGGCTATTTGCGATAGCTATTTCCGGATTGGCATTAAATGGCTGCAAAAAAAATTCGCTTGCATCCACAACACCAACGATTACCAGTTTCACCCCCACAAGCGGTACAACAGGAACTACAGTAGTTATAACAGGAACAAATTACAGCATAATTGCTGCGAACAATACTGTCAGTTTTAACGGTGTGGAAACAATTGTATTGGCATCAAGTGCCTCACAGCTAACGGTTACTGTTCCGGCGGGAGCCACATCAGGCAAAATTATGGTAGTGGTAAATTCAATTCCCGTAACCTCCTCCGGAAATTTTACGGTAATCTCTTCAAGCTCAGCTGTCGCGACCTGGTACAGGAAAAGCGGTAATTCGGTAACGGAAAAAGGACAGACATATTATTCAACAGTGGTTCTTCTGTGAAACAGGGCGGGATTACCCATTTGGTTTGCAGCAACCAGATTTTAAACTAAATTATCTTTATAGATGCAAACAGCAAACCAACCATCAGCCTACCAAACAGTTCCAGTTATACCGGAAGAATCAATACGTGAAAAAGTGCAAAAAATGGCAGTAACAACCCCGGATTCAGCAAGTTCCAGGTCCTTGACAGGTGATTCTTATTTAGCTTCCTGCACAAACGCGAATCTTACAAATTCAAATATCACAGGCAATGGATACCACATCTATTTAATTACTCCAATTACTTCAGATATTTTCCTCCGAACAGAAATTGAACTTTAAGATCATTTAGTTCTGTAATTGAGATTAAAAACCTTTTCTTTGGATTGCAAATTGATTATTCAGGTTCTTAATGGTAAAATCTCTTTTTCTGATACTGATCCTGCTTGAATTGACGTTCACCGATTTGGTAAAGGCACAGTCAGCACCTACGGATTCGCTGGTAATTAATGATCCAACCCATTGATTTCAGAATCTTTTCCGTTCCCGTGATCCGAGGCAACAGATCCCCTGATTTTTCCTACAGAATGGATTTCAAAGCTTTTGGTATATTCAATGACATAAAGGGTTCTGTTAATATAGCCACCATAGGGAGAAGGTTTTTGAAAATTATATTCAGCCTGAAGCAGATCGACACCGGGATTTGAAAGAGTCCCCCTGAAAACCTTTCCGGACTGACCCAGGGAAGCGATAAAATAGAGTGCAATATCATATCCCTGAAAACTGTATTGAGTGGGTTCATTGCTATAGGCCGACCGGTACTTCTCAATAAAGTTATTCACTTTTGAATTTCCGTAATCGATGTAATAAGGTGCCAGATAATGCAGATTAGTATTATGGAGATATTCAACATCAATACTTTGCATCCTGGTATATTCCTGAAGCCCAATCACTGTGATCTTATGAGTCTTCGAAATAGTATTGAGCCTGGTCATGGCAACACTCACGTTTGCCTCATTTTCTTCAGCTAATATGAAGATATTCTCTTTATCTGCTTTAAGTTGCTGCTCCAAACCACTTGTCTCGTCAGAAAGGATATTATACTGCTTTACTTTCTGGGTTCCTGGTTTCCTGTTAAGTCGGTTAAGAAGGAACTTTTCGTCGTCCGATGCCTCACCGTGATTGACAAGGATAATATTCTGACCAAAATAATTCTCTGATACATAGTCCGCAGTTTCGGCAAGGCGAAGTTTCTTACCTGGGTTGATTAAATAATAACCCGGAGTAGTCAAAGCAAACCTGCTCTCGGAAGATAGCGGTGAAACCATTGGGATGAAATTCTTTGCACTTAATTCCGCCACAATCTTCTGATCCCTGGGAAATACTGGTCCAATGATAAGGTCGAGGGATAAAAACTCAGACTTTTTAACTAATTTATTGATCACATCAGTATCGCGGTAGGTATCGTAAACAAAAAGCTTAACCTTCATCCCGCCAGCGGTTAATTTTGCTGTGGCAAGTAAGACACCTGAATAAAATTCCAGAAAACTATTCGTGTGTTGCGAGCTCCTTACAGAATCGTTAAGATTCTGACAAAAAGGGAGATAAATACCTACTTTAAAAGTTTTATTCAATGAAGGAATGGCGGCCTCAACCCTATCGGGAGCATGAATTTCCACTTTTTCTTTTACCTTTTTAGCTTGTTCTGCATCGCGGTTATCACCTGAAGTTTCAACGGGAAGGGGTGTTTTTTGGGGTGGAAGAACGACTTTTGGTAAAGGACTATTTGCCACCGTGGCACCTTCAGCCACTTTTTTAACAGGCAATTTAATAACTAAACCGGATTTAAATCCGTCCTTCAGTTCAGGGTTAAGTTGTTCCAATTCGGCCTGTGAAATACCAAATCTCTTTTGGAGTTGAAAATAATTATCCCCACTTACAATGGTATATTCATTAATTTCGATTTCTGCCTTTTTAGTTGGTGAAGCTCCATTTCCGGCAGAAATGGGGATGTTTAAGACTGCTCCTTTGGATAAGACACCAGTTAAAGAAGGATTTACTCTCAGAATCTCCTCCTGGGTAGTATTAAACATTCTGGCAATAGCGTAAAGTGTTTCCTTTCGCCCGACCACATATTTTACACGTTGAGAACTTTTATTCAGTTTTTCGTCAAATCGAATTGAGAAAGGAACAGGTATCCTCAATTCATCGCCATCGTGAATTCCTTGTTTTGACTGGGGATTATATTTGTAAAAATCTTCCAGAGGAAGATTAAACTTTCGGGCCACCGAATACGCTGTTTCCCCTTTCCATGCAATGTAATACGCATACTTTTTAACTTCATCAGTTCCCTTGTCATCCTCAATCTTTACCTGGGCCTGCAGAGTTGTCAAAGAGGTTAAAAGCAGTAATAAAACTGAAAAAACGGATAATATTCGAATTTTAAAGTGGTTCCGGGCCATGTAAACTTATTTATTTATGCTCGCCAAAGTTACGCATAAATTGAACCCGTTCAAACTCAGCAAGGTTTGTAGTATTATCCAGACTTAGCTTACCTCTGAAATCGGCAACAGATTCATATCCATTTTCCTCCATCCAGTTACTAATATTCTGAATCATAGCGGGGATAACAGAAAATCCGTCCTGATAAAGAATGGAAACAATCTGCACTGTTGTAGCACCTACCAGCAACATCTTTACAATGGTTTGCCAATCATGGATACCTGTAGATGCAGACAAATCGCTGTTTACACGGTTAGCCATCATCCCGATCCAACGCAGTGTCAGCCTGTAATCGGTACTTTGGCTTAAAACATCAGACCCGATAATTTTCTGTTCAAAAATATCTACATCGGGGCTGTAGAATTTATTAAATAACGTGAGTCCTTTAATTTCAGAAAATGAGAGATCCCTGATAACTGCACCCAGGTTAGAGAAATAGGAGCTTATTTTCAGCGATATCGGAATTTTTATCTTGGAAGAGACACGCGAAACTATATCAAAATAGGTACTCTCATTATCTTCATTTGTTTGAGTAAGATTAGTGGGGAGTACGAAAATATTCAGTTCAATAGCATCTGCACCGGCATCTTCCGCTTTTTTCGCAAAAAAGGCCCATTCATGAGCTGTAGTACAATTAATACTGGCAATTACCGGAATTGACAACTCTTTTTTGGCTTCTGTAATGAGACTCAGATAATTTTTCAGATTATCCTTCTTAATCTGATAATCATAATAATCCAGAAATTCCAGGTTATTATCCATTGGACCAAGTTTCCTGAATTCATGGGCAAATTCCAGGTATATCTCCTCCTCAAAGATCGATTTTAAAATAACGGCACCTGCTCCGGCCTTCTCAATGGCCTTCAGGTTTTCAATTGAATTGGTAAGACCACTGCTTCCGGCGATAATCGGGTTCTTAAGATTCAGGCCCAGATATGTGACATTAAGATTAGTCATCTTCAAAATTATTGCGTTAATTATTCGATTTGCTCTGTAAATAGGTATGCATATTCTCGGCAGCTCTTCTTCCATCACCCATAGCCAGGATAACAGTTGCTCCGCCACGGACAATATCTCCACCGGCAAACATCTCAGAAATGGATGATTGCATCTTATCTTCATCAACCACGATAGTTCCCCATTTTGTAACCTTCAGGTCAGGAAGACAGGAGGGTACCAGTGGGTTTGGAGAGACACCTACTGCCACTACAACCAGATCAACATCCAGTTCAAATTCGGAGCCATCAATAGGCATTGGCCGGCGGCGACCTGAAGAATCGGGTTCTCCCAGTCCCATCCGGTTTAATCTCATTCCGCTAACGCGACCTTTCTGGTCGGCAAAATACTCAAGCGGATTGCAGAGGGTCATAAACTCGACACCCTCCTCTTTGGCATGCTTAACCTCTTCAATCCGGGCAGGCATCTCTGCCTCCGAACGACGATAAATTATCATGGCCCGCTGAGCACCAAGGCGCAAAGCGGTTCTGACAGAATCCATTGCCGTATTTCCCCCTCCGATTACCGCCACATTCTTCCCTTTCAGTACCGGAGTATCCTTATCATCAAGTGCTGCTCCCATGAGGTTCACACGGGTCAGGTATTCATTTGAAGAGAGAATTCCGTTGGAGTTTTCACCAGGAATGTCCATGAAACGGGGAAGCCCTGCCCCGCTGGCGATAAAGAAACCCTGATAACCTTCCTCACGCAGATCGTCAAAAGTGGAGGTGCGCCCGACAATATAGTTGGTTTCAAATTTCACACCCATTTTGCGGAGATTATCCAGTTCAAAATCGACTACTGAATTGGGAAGACGGAACTCGGGTATACCGTATTTTAAGACACCCCCGATTTCGTGAAGTGCTTCAAAAACGGTAACATCGTAACCATATTTTACCATGTCTCCTGCAAAGGCAAGCGATGCCGGTCCTGAGCCAACAGTAGCCACTTTAATTCCATTTGGTTCAGCAGTCACCGGAATATTTGCTGCACCTGAATTACGCTCATAATCGGCTGCAAACCGTTCCAGATGCCCGATTGCAACAGATGGTTTATCCATTTTATCCACGTAGAAGCATCTCGATTCGCATTGCTTCTCCTGGGGGCACACCCGTCCGCAGACAGCCGGTAAAGCATTGGTTTCCTTCAGAGTTGCTGCCGCCTGAAGAATATCCCCTTTTTCGATGTACTTTATGAATTTCGGGATATTTATATTTACCGGACAACCTTCAATGCAGGTTGGATTTACGCAATCCATACATCTTGTAGCTTCTTTCAGGGCTTGTTCCAGCTCAAGGCCCATATTGACTTCCCTGTCCTGATATTTAACTCTGATCATGGGCGCCAGTTCCGGCATTTTTACCCGTTCAATCTGTGTCCGTTCTTTATTTTTAGTTTTCGAGCGCAATTCAGCCCTCCACGCCTGATTCCTTTCCTCTTTGAGGTATTCGGGGTTTAATGACATTTCCCTTAAAATTAAAGCTTTTGTAAATAAATATCGGTAGCCGCTTTCTCTTCCTGAAGATAACCACCCAGTCTCATCAGCATTTCATCAAAATTAACCTGGTGGGCATCAAATTCAGGCCCGTCAACACAGGTGAATTTTGTTTTTCCTCCAACAGTTACCCGGCAGGCGCCGCACATTCCGGTACCATCTACCATAATCGAATTTAAGCTGGCCTGTGTCGGGATGTTATATTTTTTGGTAAGTAGTGAGGCAAATTTCATCATGATCGCAGGTCCTATAACGATGCACTCGTCGATTTTCTCACGCTGAATGATCTCTTCCATCCCGGCGGTGACCAATCCTTGCCGTCCATAGGAGCCGTCATCGGTCATCACGATTACTTCATCCGACCATTTTCTGATCTCATCTTCCAGAATTATCAAATCCCTATTCCTGGCTGCAATCACAGTTACTACCCTGTTACCGGCCTTTTTAAAGGCTTCAACAATCGGGAGCAGCGGAGCAACTCCAACACCACCTCCGGCAGCAAGAACGGTCCCGATTTTTTCGATGTGCGTAGGTTTCCCAAGTGGTCCTACCAGGTCGGTAATACAATCTCCGGGTTCAAGAGCAACCAGCTTGGAGGAGCTAACCCCCATTATCTGGACCACAAGTGTTATTGTTCCACGTACAGGATCTGCACCTGCAATAGTCAATGGAAACCTTTCACCATCCTCACCAATGCGCAAAATGACAAAGTTTCCCGGTTTTCGCGATTTGGCAATCAGCGGGTTTTCGACAACCAACTTAACCACCTTATCCGAAAAATACGTTTTTTCGATTATCCTATTCATTTACAACGAAATTATTTTACTGAAAGTCAATACATAACACGACAACAGGGAAACCACTTAAATCCAACTTCGCGCTCCTGGGAAACGCCCCCCTGGTATGTCGTTGACACCGATTCAATGAGTGGCAAAATTGCAAAAATTAATGAATCGAAGTTAGAGCAACCGATAAATTAGATTCATTATATTTTACAAATAGTTTCACCTTTGTATTGCAACGATTATTTTTTCGTAAAATATAACTATTTTTAAATCCCAAAACCTGGACGACAAGGTGAATGTCCGGAATCAACACAGATAAAATAGCTAAATATCAAATCTTAAAAAAATAAATATGTCGAATCAACAGAACAGAAAATCCCGTGAAGGGATTGTTTATTCTACTTCCAACAACTTTGCTTACAACTATAATACAGAAGGTCAGGATCCTGAAACGCTTAGACCTGACAAACAAAATCTGAAGGTATTTCTGGATAAGAAACAGCGTGCAGGTAAGCAGGTAACCCTGATTTCCGGTTTTATCGGTTCAGAGGAGGACCTTAAAGAGCTTGGGAAGAAGTTGAAGTCAAAATGCGGTGTGGGCGGATCGGTAAAGGATGGCGAAATTCTGATCCAGGGTGATTTCCGCGACAGAATAATAGACCTGCTCCTTGCAGAGGGGTATAAGGCAAAAAAAGCGGGAGGATGATGAGGCAGGAAAATAGAAGGGAGAATGAAAAATGAAGGAGTGAAAAAATGCTTAGCTTACCTGCACAGGGAGTACAGAACCCGTAACGGCTAAGCAAACCAAAGTTATACAGCATTATCCAACAGTCGGTTAACTGACAAGGAACACCTATTTTTTTAATATCACCATCGTTGCACCGTAGCCATATTCCCGGAAAGAGGCATCCTGCATGGTATATTTGGAATATTTATGTTGCAATTCGCGCCGGAGTTCGCTTTTGAGAGTACCGTTTCCGACCCCGTGAATAAACACAATCCTTTTGACTCCTGTATTGATGGCCTGGGCAAGCTCCTCATGAAATTTATTCATTTGGACGGTCACCATTTCCGTATTGGTCAGGTTAGTGAAATTATCGAGCAGTTCATGAATATGAAGATCGACTTCCACCATTTCAGTTTCAGGAAGTGCAATTACCTGTTCTCTCTTTTTGGGCTCCTTCTGTTCAATAACCTTTTGGAAATCATGCTCTGATAACTTTTCGAGTTCGGCTTTAAGCGGATTCTCCAGAAGCGGAATGACCATCGCCGGCACTTTAAAGAACCGTGATACCGTAATGGAATTAGGTTTGTAAAATTTAACCGCCGAAAGGGTAATCTCTTTTTGCCGGAATGATTCGAGCTCCCTTGAACGCTTCCTGAAATTAATCCACTGAAAGCAATAAACAGGAAGGTTTGAAATCATTTCGGGCTTAATCATTCCCAGATAAACCTTTGAATTAGGACTTGCTGAACCTGCTACTACCGTTTCATAATTGTATTTGGTTTGTTGTGTGAACCGGAAGAGAAGCGTGTCATTGCAATTATTCACCAGGTACATCGAAATATTTCCGGTCGGCGGATTGGATGGGACTTCAGGAACCAGCACAAAAAGGAATTGGGATTCGTCTTTCCCTGCCACCTGATTCCTGTCAGAAAACCAGGGTTCCTCGGGCTTTGCGGTTCTTTTCTCTTTTGCAGGTTCCGGAGTTGGCTGAGCTACGGTATTTCGCGATTTTCCACTCTCATAAAGATCAGGAGCATTCACAACAATCAGGTTATTAATCATTGTAGGAACTTCAAAGCCATCATCCGTTTCCACATTGACCATATCCTTATTCACCACTGAGGTAATGCGGCCACCACCGACTTCATTAAGAAATCTGACTTTATCTCCTATTTTTAATATCATGACTGTCTGTTTTTAAGATGGGTTAAGGCATTCGGGCCAGGTCAAATCACCGCTTTGGCAATTTGTCGGGTGTTGTCAGAAATGCCGTACGTATAGATATGAAGGCAGGGGACATTATGAGCAATCAAATCGCGAGATTGCATGATGGCCCACTCGGTGCCAACTTCCCTGGCCTCATCGTTGGTTTTGCATTTACGCACTTCGCTGGCAAACGCTTCAGGAATATCGATACTGAAGAGTTTTGGCAGGACCATGATTTGGTTCATCATTGCCAAAGGTTTAATGCCAGGAATGATCGGTACCGTAATTCCGATTGCCCTGCAGCGATCGACGAAATCGTAATATTTCTGATTATCAAAAAACATCTGTGTGACGATATAATCTGCTCCGGCATCAACTTTTTCCTTAAGGTTCAGTAAATCGATATCTAAATTAGGCGCTTCAAAATGTTTTTCAGGATAGCCGGCAACTCCGATACAAAAGTCGAGCGAGGCGGTATTCTTAATTTCAGGATCAAGATACTTTCCCTTTTTGAGATTGACAATTTGCTCAACAAGCTCCCGTGCATGGGAATGTCCTCCGGGTTCAGGAACAAAAATACTTTGTGATTTAAGCCCATCACCCCTGAGTGCCAGCACATTGTTTACCCCCAGAAAGTTGAGGTCGAGCAACATATTTTCAGTCTCTTCCTTTGTAAATCCGCCGCAGACCACATGTGGTACAACAGGGATCTTATAAACGTGCTGAATTGCAGCGGCAATAGCCACAGTTCCCGGTCGTTTACGAACGATTCTCTTCTCCACAAGTCCCCCGGGCAAATCGCGGAATTCAACCTCATCCCGATGCGTAGTAATATTGATATACTGTGGATTATATTCGATTAACTCATCAATGGTACGGTATAATTTATCTGATTTCTGCCCTTTCAGCGGAGGGAGCAATTCAAAAGAGAAGACTGTTTTTCCTGATTGCTGAATAATATCGATAACTTTCACACGTATAAATTTTAATTAACTTACTAATATCTAGATTATTGATCCGTGTGGAACCCTCATTGATTTATACATTGACTTTTGTGGTTGTAATTTCATGAGGGTTTCATTCGTAACAAATTATTTTAAAAGGAATCTTAGATAATATCATTTCACCCGCACCATCGCTTCACCGGCGAATGCAATAAGGGTCTGTTTGCTTTGTGATTGAATGGTCATGTTATGAAGTGCCAGCAAGGCTTTGTCATGGTAATTCTCCATCAAATTACGTGTAGCTTCACTCACCCCGGTTTTTTCATAGATGGCTGTTATAGCTGCGACCTTCTGCCCGGGGTCAAAATCAGATTTCGACAACCAATGATTTAATTCAAGAAGTGTTGTTGCATCGCAGGCTTCGGCAGCCTTAAGTAACAGAAAGGTTTTTTTATTGGCGCAGATATCTCCCCCCTGCTTTTTCCCAAAGACGTCCGGATCACCATAGACATCAAGCCAGTCATCCTGAAGTTGAAAAGCAAGGCCTACATTAATACCATACTCATATAAAAGATCTGAATTAGTCTGATCTGCATCGGCAAGTAATGCGCCAATCCTGAGGCTGCCAGCAATAAGTACCGCAGTTTTAAGCCTGATCATTTCAAGATATTCAGCAACAGAAACCAATTCCCGAGTTTCAAAATCCATATCAAGCTGTTGTCCTTCACATACTTCAATTGCTGTTGTTGAGAATATGGAAAACAATTCCTGCAACTTGTCGCTCTTTAGTTGAGCAAAGTATTTAAAAGCCAGAATAGACATGGCATCTCCGCTTAAAATAGCTACGTTGGGGCTATATTTCCGGTGAACTGCCGGTAAACCTCGTCTTACATCTGCCTGATCCATAATATCATCATGAAGAAGAGTGAAATTATGGAAGATCTCAATTCCCATTGCCGCAGGTAATACCCTTTCAAGCGAACCGGAAAAGAGAGAAGCCGCATGTAGCATCAAAGCCGGGCGTAGCCTTTTACCGCCAATCATCAGTGAATAGGCTACCGGTTCATAAAGCTTATGAGGAACTGTGGAGGTTATCCTCTTTATCTCTTCCTGAAAAGCTGATTCAAAATACGTAATTAAACTATCCAGACTATTCATTTTAAGCATATTGAATATTAATTAACACCTGATTCATGAATACTTTCATTGAATTTCCTGCCAGTGACCGGTTTTTAATTGAGCTCCTTTCACCTTGTTAATCTACGAAAATAAACATTCCAAAGCAATAACTGTTCAAAAAAAGAGCCGGAAAGATTAATTCTCCTTCCGGCTCTTCTCCTGAACAGAGCGAGATTTTTAGCTGACCTCTTTTTTTAATCCGGTAAATTCGATATCGAGGTGGGATTTTTCACCTGAGTTCATCTTACATATGCCGGAAAAACGGGCGCCTGGTTCTACAGAAAACCGTCCCATGATCAAATCACCCGAAATGATGGCTGTTGATTTCAGGGACAATAAATCGGTTACTGTAATCTCACCCTCGACAAAGCCGGAGATTTCAGCCGTATTGGAATGAATTTCACCCTTAATCCGAGCCTCAGGTCCAAGAACCACACGACCCTTACAAATGAGAATACCATCAAGTACCCCATCCAAACGAATATCTCCCTCCGACTCAATATCTCCTATAATTTTCGTGTCATGCGCAATGGAATTCAACGCTTTTACCTCATTGAAAATTGGCTTAGCCATTAATTTACATTTTAAGCGGAAATGAAAAAAGAATCATCTGAAAACATTCTTCCAATAGCCCCAATACGGACAGAGAATGTGCGAAAATCCATTTTCAGTTTCTCCATACCAAATCATTTAGTATGAAGAAACTGAAAATTAAGGATGCCAAATATTAAACGGCTGCGATTTTTTCGATCGCAAGTTTACCCCTGTAATAACCGCATTCCTGACATACCGTATGAAACTTGACAGTTGCGCCGCAGTTGGAGCAAGTTGCCAAGGTAGCAGGAACAGCTTTGTCATGTGTTCTGCGTTTATCTCTTCTTGTTTTTGAATGTTTGTGCTTAGGATGTGCCATTTTTAATAATCTTTATTTTATTTATCAATAATTTTTTTTAAATCGTTCCATCTTGGGTCTATCAGATTAACTTCCGGTAAATCGATAGCTCTGTATTCTTCTAATTTATGAAGCATATCGGGATTGCAAAGACTTCTCCCTTTCTGATCATCAGGATGAATATGTCTGATTGGAATGCTTAAAACGATGAATTCATAAATCAGCTTTCCGATCTCAACCTGATGTGCACCTGGATGGATATAAATCACTTCATCCCCATCGTCGGTTTCAGTCTCGCTAAACTTAACCAACATCTGATTACTGCTTTCAATCGTTTGCCGGTAGTTTTCCAGACAACGGTCACACATCAGTTCAACCTCGCCATTCAGACCAAAAGTTAACCTCAAATATGTTGATCGTTTCTCAAGTTTAACCTGGATCTTTATGTTTCCCTTTCTTATATCACTCTCCTCAAATTCGTCAAAAAAGCGATCATCTGCAGTAAAATCAAACAAATGAATCCCCTCCTTAAGACCTGAAAACGTAATTGTATATTGTGAAAGGTAATTCATAACGTTCCCCTCTTTTTAAGACTTGCAAAAATATAAAAATTTCTCATACAACCCAATAATATTTTATGATCCGTTGTCAGATCAAAACAATCGCTTTTTATAGTCTTTATTTTCCGGGATTTCACTTATTGTCCGGCAAACTATGAAACCCCTATACCTCCTTAGGGTGGATCAAATTGTGAACAGTCCGGATAATTCCGTCTGCATCAAATCCACATTCCCGGTACAGCTCCACCTGGGAACCATGTTCAACAAACCTGGCCGGAACTCCCAGCCGGAAGATTGCGATTTTTTTATCACATAACGCATAATATTCGGTTACTGCACTTCCAAAACCTCCTTCTATGACACCATCTTCAACGGTAATAATTTTGTCGAATTTTGCAGCGACCTCATTCAGGATTTCACGATCCAAAGGTGAAACAAAACGCATATCGTAATGGGAGCAGGTGATTCCCTCCTCTACTAGTCTGGCCAGTGCATCCACAACTAAATTTCCTGCATAACCAATTGAAAGAATTGCCAGGTCATTACCATCGCTTAATTTTCTTCCCTTTCCGACAGGGATTTCCTGAAATTCCTTTTTCCATTCAACTATTGTCCCGTTTCCACGGGGGTACCGGATACTGAAGGGGCCCTTCCCCGGAAGTTGGGCGGTATACATCAGATTTCGCAACTCAACCTGATCCATTGGCGCTGAAACCGTCATATTTGGAATATTGCGCATAAAGGCCAGGTCGAATATTCCGTGATGGGTAGGACCATCAGCTCCCACGAGACCCGCACGATCCAAGCAGAAAACGACATTCAGATTCTGAAGTGCTACATCATGGATGATCTGATCATAGGATCGCTGAATAAACGAGGAGTAGATATTGACAAATGGCAACATCCCTCCAACTGCAAGCCCGGCGGCAAAGGTGACAGCATGCGGTTCGGCTATTCCAACATCAAAAGTACGGTGGGGATAAACCTTCATCATCATATTGAGCGAGCATCCCGAAGGCATTGCAGGAGTTATTCCGACGATTTTTTCATTCTTTTCGGCCAATTCTATAATCGTCTTTCCAAATACATACTGAAACTTAGGCGACTCAGGAACATCCGAGTTAGTGGTAAATATCTCACCTGTATGTATATCAAATTTTCCTGGGGCAGCGTGCCATTTGGTCGCATCGTTCTCTGCAGGGGTAAATCCTTTCCCCTTCTTGGTGACTACATGCAGGATTTTAGGCCCGGATATTGCCTTTAAATCATTAAATATATGGACCAAACTGATCACATCATGTCCGTCTACCGGCCCGAAATACCGAAGTCCGAAAGATTCGAATAAATTACTTTGACGAAAAACAACCGATTTTAAAACCTGTTGTTGCTGCTGAAGCATTCTTCTTGCCAGGGGACCAATCCATTTAAACCTGCCAAGGGCTTTCCAGATTTTTGTTTTCAGGCTGTTATAGGTCGGTGATGTTTGCATCTGAACAAAATATTTGCTGATTCCCCCAACATTTGGGTCGATCGACATATTATTATAGTTCAGAATAATCAGTACATCTGCTTTTGAAGTTCCTGCATTGTTTAATCCTTCGAAAGCCATACCCCCTGTCATAGAACCATCTCCGATTACTGCAATTACTTTGCGATCTGTTTCTCCTTTGAGTCCGGAAGCAACGGCAATACCAAGAGCCGCAGAAATCGAGGTGGATGAATGCCCTACTCCGAAGGAATCATATTCACTTTCAGACATCTTTGGAAATCCGCTGATCCCTTTGTACAACCGGTTAGTTGAAAAGATCTTCCGGCGCCCTGTCAGTATCTTATGGCTGTAGGCCTGATGCCCTACATCCCAGATCAACTTATCATAGGGGGTATTATAGGCATAGTGAAGGGCTACGGTAAGATCTACTACTCCCAGGCTGGCACCCAGATGACCCGGATTTGACGCCGCTTCACGGATTATAAATTCCCTCAGTTCAGAACAAACCAAAGGAAGTTCTGACTCCTTAAGTTTTCTCAGGTCCTGGGGAAAATCGATATGATTGAGCAAATTATAATTAAAATCAGCCATTTAAGGGGTCAAAAATTACTACTGGTTCGCGATGCAAATGTAAGGATAAAACTCTTTCCATTAATTTGAATCTGCTTTTGATCAAAAACACAAGAGCGATTTCATGATGCCATTCATTGCATTTCATTAATAACCAATATCTTTCAGGAATGTTTAAGTTTCACCAGAATAACGACCTTTCTGTGCACTTTTAAAAACCTGTTCAGAGCACTTTTTCGAAACGGTTATTTTGCCCGCCATACAGTTTTCAGTTCATAAGCCTCCAGGTCATCAACGAGTACCTCACCACCCTGAGTCCAGAATGTTAAAATCTTATCCTTTTCTTCAGGAGAAAAACAGCTGCTTAGAACAACTTCCCCATCATTGGCGAAGATCTCAATGGAAGAACGGTCAATAAGTATCTCAAGCTTAATAATCCCATCCTTAGGCTCAACAATAGCATGTCCCCCCATGCACTCGAGTGTCTTTTTATTTACATCATATCTGATCTCTGTCCCCTGCTCCTTCTTTCCGTTTCTTACAATAAATCCAAAACTGTCTGAACTCTTTGGGTTGATTTTTGCTTTAATGTGGATCGTTTCACCCGTTATTCCTCCGACCAGATTCCCCTTTATCCCGGGAATGATGTTTTTATTCTTTTTAACCAACCCTTTTTCATGTAAGGTCACTATTGAATCGATCGGCTTTTTGAATAATGTCGGTCCCGATTTAGTGGTATGCAAAGAGAGTTCACAGGGAAAGGTCATCTGCCCGTTGAATGGCATGTCAGCAAATTCTCCGCCGCGCATCCATGCAATCTGAATGAGTTTTCCGCCCGGGGAATTCGACCAGGTCTGAGAGGCATAAAAGTTCTTGCCATGATCAAGAATTTTCATGCTCGTCTCCGGGGTGAACGTTTTTCCGTCAAAAGAACCGACTTTGTAGTCTCCGCTGGCTCCCAGCATGATCCATTTTGATTTCTCTTTATTCCCATCCAATGGTAATTCAAAAAAATCGGGGCATTCATAAAATCCGATTTCGTGACTTTGTAAATCCCAATTAATCAAATCCTTTGAAGTGTAAATAGAGATTCCCTGCTTCTTTGCGTCATTTCCAGGCCTGCGATAGAGTACCATAACCCAATTTCCTGAAGGTTGATGAAAAAAAACTTTCGGATCACGGGCATCATCCTTTTGAAATGGAATCAACGGATTTTTCGCATATTTGGCCCATGTTCGCCCCTTATCATTACTGTAGGCAAGTCTTTGCCCGCACTCCCAACTGGTATAAAAAATAAGGAGTGTCTTTTCACTTCCTTTCTGCAAACCGGTGATATTATTTTCGTCCACAATTGCGCATCCAGAAAAGGCGGTTGCATGACTCTTATCTTTAGAATCTTCATCAGGCCCAATAGCTATTGGAAGATGCTCCCAATGAATCAGATCCTTACTTACAGCATGACCCCAGTGCATAAAGCCCCATTCAATACCATAAGGGTTATACTGGTAAAAAAGATGATATTCTCCGCCATAGTAGACAAGGCCGTTGGGATCATTCATCCAGTTTTTTTCGGGAGAGAAGTGATATTGAGGCCGGTACTTTTCGTCGTAATATTTCACCACCTTTTTTTCCGGATCGTTGGTGAAAGCAAAGTTAAGAACTACCAGTGTCAAAAGTAAATATCTCATATTAAATATCTTATATAATTTTACCTGAATTATTACATGGAGGTCAAATATACATAATCTAATTGTATTCTTGTATCATAGCTTCTAAATTGTACCTTTGCGGGTATTAATTACAGATATGAACAGAGAAGAAATTGAAATAATGGCCCCTGTGGGTTCCTATGAAGCTTTGATGGCAGCGATACATGCGGGTGCAGGATCAGTTTACTTCGGTGTAGAGCACCTGAACATGAGAGCCCGTTCGGCTAACAATTTCACCCTCGATGACCTTAAAGAGATATCACGAAGATGCCGGATTGCAGGGGTAAAAACCTATCTTACCGTCAATGTGGAGGTCTTCGATGAAGAATTTTCAACACTTTATTCGGTCTTATCCGCAGCCCGCGATGCCGGAATTTCAGCCGTAATCGCTGCAGACATGTCTGTAATTCAGCAATGTCGTGAGTTGGGTATTGAGGTTCATATCTCTACTCAATTGAATATCACGAATTACGAATCGGTAAAATTCTATTCCCAATTTGCAGATGTCATGGTACTTGCCCGTGAAATGAACCTGGGAAGAGTCCAAAATATCCATCAGAAAATTGAGGAAAATCAGCTGAAAGGTCCGTCCGGCAACCTGGTCCGGTTGGAGATGTTTGTTCACGGGGCACTTTGTATGGCAACCTCAGGAAAATGTTATCTTTCTCTTCACGAGACCCACTCTTCTGCCAACAGGGGGTCCTGCATGCAAGCCTGCAGAAGGGCCTATATCGTGACTGACAAGGAGACAGGACGTGAGCTGGAGATAGACAATGAATATATTATGTCGCCCAAAGACTTAAAAACCATCCATTTTCTGAATAAAATTCTTGATTCCGGAGTAACAGTTCTCAAAATTGAAGGTCGGGCAAGAAGTCCTGAATATGTGAAAACAGTTGTGGAGTGCTACCACGAAGCCGTTGATGCCTGGTTTGAAGGGAACTTTGACGAGGAAAAAGTCGCTAATTGGGATGCCAGACTTGCATCTGTATTTAATCGTGGGTTCTGGGATGGTTATTATCTTGGGCAAAAACTTGGAGAATGGAGCAGTAATTATGGTTCCCTGGCAACAAAAAGAAAAATTTACACAGGAAAAGTCACCAACTATTTTAACAACCTTGGAGTGGCAGAAATAAAGCTGGAGACCGGTGGTTTAAAAGTAGGGGATGAAATCATTGTCAATGGCCCAAGTACAGGAGTGATCGAAACTAAAGTTGAAGAAATCAGAGTTGGTTTACTTGCAGTAAATGAAGCAAAAAAAGGGGATCTATGTTCGATTCATATCGGGACAAAACTGAGAAGGTCCGACAAAATTTATAAACTTGCAGATGCTTCACAGGTTAAATCTCAATAAAAAGTATATTTACCATTGTTTCTGAAATCAAACGTTAAGAAGCCGAATGGGTAAAAAAATATTGATTGGAATTACCGTCCTTCTCCTTGCAGGATTATTTACAGGGTGGTACTTTTTTACGCGTGAATCCAAATACTTTGGAACATCAGCTTTCAAGGCAATTCCCGAAAATGCCCCGGTTATCATCCGGATTCACCATATTCGGAATTACTCCTCAAAGTCCCTGAAAAATCCTGTCTGGAAAGACTTAACCGGTTTCGCTGGCATTTCAAATTTGTACCGGAAGCTGGGTTTCGCCGATTCACTCCTAAATTCAAATAAAGAATACAATAAACTATTTACAGACAAAGACTTAACAGTTGTTTTTAAAGAAAACAATGATCATATTCAATGGCTCTCGCTGATCGAGCTATCCAGTTTGACTGAGAAAAGAGCTCTTACCGAAATGGCCGGAAAATATTTGGCCGGGAATGGGGTGCCGGTAAAAAAAATCAAAACGGGTGGTGCAGAACTCACGTGCTATTCCTGGAGTGAAGCAGGAGTACCACACCTCTACTATACAACAATTCATCGGGGTTTATTCGTGGGTGCCACTGACCTTAACATGGCTACGGAAGCGATTAACCGGCTGGAAGATAAATCGGTTAAAGAAAATACCATCTTTGATAAAGCGAGCAAAAGCACTAAAGGAAATATCGATATTAATATCTACCTGAATCATCAGAAACTACTCCGGTTTACACGAAAACTCTTTTCTGAAACGTTCCTCGACCGGTTAACAGGTTCAGCCAGGCTGGCCAAATGGTCAGAAATCGATCTGACCCAAAAAACAGATGAGCTGATACTGAATGGATTCAGTTTTACCGGTGATTCGTTGAAGGAACAGCTGGGTCTCTTTCATCAGCAAAAGCCCGATTCCTTTAATCTGACGCGGGTTTTCCCCGCAGAATCGACTTTTTTCCTGGGTTACGTGATTAGTGACAACTCCCGGTTTTTTGGGGATTATGAGAAACTGCTGAAGGAATCACTTCATTTAATCGGTTACAAAAAGTCCCTTTACGAGGTCGATTCATTGTATAACGTTAAAATACAAAAAGTTGTAGAGGATAATCTCGATGGTGCCGCATCAATAGTTTATACCCGGCCTGAACCTGAGATTCCTGAAGAAAATAAATACTTTGTGATGAGGGTCAAAAGCGGCAGTCAAATCGAGGAGGCACTTAGTCCCCTGGCAACTTTGATGCCGGTTGTCAGGAAACGCGATAAACCCAAAAACTACACGTTGTTTCAAATAGATAAAGAGACAGCTTTCAAAATTTATGAATCTAAAGTCAATGATTTTGGTAAACGGGTTTTTGGAGAGGTTTTTGCCGATGTTGCTACCAATTATTATACCATCTGCAACGATTGTCTGATAATGGGCTCCTCCTGCGAGTCTCTTGGAAGATTCCTAAGGGCCAATGTGTTGCAGGAAACCCTTGGCAGCGATCCCACCTATCGGAAGTTTGCTTCGGGTTTGTCGGATCGCCTCAATGTCTATCTTTGGAGTGCACCCGGAAGGTCTGTCAACTTCTTTAAGGAGACCTTTAATCATAATCTCTTTCAGGAAATTACCGGAAATCAGACAGCCTTGCTGAAAATAGAATCGGCTGGATGGCAAATCGGGAATGAGAACGGGATGATTTATAATATGGCCCGTCTGAAATACAATCCGGATTTCCATCAAAGCCCGATTTCAATCCGGTGGAAGAGCCGTCCGGAAAACAGGATTAACGGCAGACCATACTTCATAACCAACCATTCAGATAAATCCTGTCAGGAAATAATGTTTCAGGATAGAGGATCAAATCTGATCCTGATGACCCCCGAAGGGCTGATTCAGTGGAAAATCAAACTCAAAGGGACGGTAAACAGTGAAATATTTCAACTTGACTGCTTCAGGGATGGAAAGCATCAATACTTTTTCAGCACCGCGAATGCATTGTATATGATTGATTACAAAGGGAATAATATATCTCACTTCCCTGTAAATCTTCGGTCAGCAGCCACAAATGGGGTTTCCGTTGCAGATTATGACCAAACTAAAGAGTACCGGTTTTTTATTGCGTGTAAAGATCACAAGGTCTATATTTTCGATAAAAAGGGTAAACTGGTTCCAGGTTGGACACCTCCGAAAACTGAACACATCGTGCAGCTGCCCGTTCAGTTTTTCAGGGTTGAAAACAAAGATTATGTTGTTTTTACGGATAAGAACAGGGCCTACATTCTTGACAGGAAAGGGAAACCGATTGTAACGATAAATGAGGCTCTGACTTTTTCGAAAAACAGCTTTACGCTGCAACCCAAATCGGGAAAAACCAGGGCACGACTTCTGACCACAGATGTGAAGGGGAAAATCCTATCAATCGGACTGGACGGTTCGGTGAAGAAATCTACTTTAGGGAAATTTTCGGCTAATCACTTCTTTTTATGCGAGGATCTGAATTCGGACCTTCATCCGGATTACCTTATCCTGAATGACGACTCACTGCTGGTTTGCGATCAGAATGCACAGAAACTATTCGTCCGAAAATTTAAACATCCCATCGGTCTGCCCCCACAAATATTTACCTTCCCGGATAAAAGCCGGAAAATCGGCATCACAGATTCCATTGAAAACAAGATTTATCTGTTGAATAGCGATGGTAGTGACTACCCTGGTTTCCCCATTGAAGGTAATTCACCGTTTGCTCTTGGATTCTCAGGTAATGAAAACCGGCCGTTTAATTTATTCACGGCTACTTCGGATGGTATTCTTTATAATTATCAGATTAAATGATCTGAGTGAATATTATCCAAATTGTACCCGCCTCCTGGTAACGATTAGAATGAAATATTTCCTAATTTTGCGGTGATTATCAAAATCAACTATAATGAAACTTTATATTTTACTTAATATTGTCTCGTTCTTCGATCTGTTGATGATCATCCTGGTGATCTACTACGGATTTAAATTCTTAATCCGGTTTCTGGCACCACGAATTGTGGATAACGCGGCCAACAAGATCTACCAGGATATGCAGAATAAATCGGCATCCGGTGAAGGCCGTACTGTACGAAAGGGGGACATAACCATCGATTATTCCAATAAAAAGCCTAAACAATTCGGACGAAAAGAGGGCGATTATATTGAATTCGAAGAGATCGATGACAAGAAATAATCACTATTAAACTATTAATTTACAAATTCTTAAAAACAAGGGCACAATTTTGCTCTGAAAACCCTATTATGGCTCAGGAAGATTTATTTAAGAAATTAATTGCACATTGTAAAGAATATGGCTTCGTATTCCCATCAAGCGAAATTTACGACGGTCTTGGAGCTGTTTACGATTACGGACAATACGGAGTTGAACTGAAGAACAATATTAAAAAATATTGGTGGGATTCCATGGTATTACTCCATGAAAACATTGTGGGAATAGACTCTGCAATTTTTATGCATCCAACCATCTGGAAGGCGTCAGGCCATGTTGATGCCTTCAATGACCCGTTGATTGATAATCGCGATTCGAAAAAAAGATACCGCGCCGACGTGTTAATCGAAGAAGAGCTGGCAAAGATTGAGGGGAAAATTGAAAAAGAGGTCGAAAAGGCAAGAAACCGTTTTGGAGATAGCTTTGATGAGCCTCAGTTTCGGGCCACGAATGCACGGGTTCTGGAATCCCAGGCCAAATGGGATGAATTGCACAACCGGTTCTCCGAAGCACTTAACAATTCGGATCTTGCTGAATTAAAACAAATTATTGAGGATAATGGAATTGTCTGCCCGATTTCCGGTACCCGGAACTGGACAGATGTCCGACAGTTTAACCTGATGTTTTCCACAGATATGGGTTCAACAGCTGATGGCGCTTTAAAGATTTACCTCCGACCCGAAACAGCACAGGGAATTTTTGTCAATTACATGAATGTCCAAAAATCGGGCAGAATGAAAATACCTTTTGGTATCGCACAAATCGGTAAAGCCTTTAGGAATGAGATTGTTGCCCGGCAATTTATTTTCAGGATGCGTGAGTTTGAACAGATGGAGCTACAGTTTTTTGTCCGCCCCGGAACAGAACTCGATTGGTTTGAGAAATGGAAGGAATTAAGAATTAAATGGCACCGGGCACTTGGATTTGGAAACGAGAACTATCGTTTCCATGTGCACGAAAAACTGGCCCATTATGCCAATGCAGCTGTGGATATTGAATTTAAATTTCCATTTGGATTTAAGGAGGTTGAAGGGATTCATTCCCGGACTGATTATGACCTCTCACAGCATCAGAAATTTTCAGGAAAAAAAATTCAATACTTTGATCCTGAATTGAATGAATCGTATGTACCCTATGTCGTCGAAACTTCCATTGGTGTTGACCGAATGTTCTTACAGATCATTTCAGCTGCCTATCATGAGGAGGTGGTTGAAGATTCCAACGGACAAAAAGATACCAGGATTGTATTGAGATTGCCGGCACCCCTTGCCCCCGTTAAACTGGCGGTAATGCCGCTGATCAAAAAAGATGGTCTGCCGGAAAAAGCACGTGAGATCATCGAAGAGTTGAAATTTGATTTTAATTGCCAGTACGACGAAAAAGATTCTATCGGTAAGCGCTACCGGCGTCAGGATGCCATTGGAACTCCATTCTGTGTGACAGTTGACCATGAGACAGCAGGTGATAATACGGTAACGATCCGCTACCGGGATACAATGCTCCAGGAACGGGTTGAGATCTGCAAATTACGGGAGATCATTTCAAATCAGGTAGGCTTTCGGAAGTTATTTAATCAGTTAAGCTAGATTTTCCTGGTCGGAAGTTGGATTTATCTATAAAAGTCGTTCTTTACGCTACAATTGTTAAATTATAAGGTACACCTGTTAAAAAAGAGGATACACTAATTAAACTATTGCGTCATTCAAAATGGTAATATACATTTTACTATATTAGCAGCCAATAAATTTATGCTAGTTGATTGATAGAGGTTATTGATTGAGTTTATAATAGGATTTAAGGATAAATATTTTATCCTTCGTTTTTTTAATATTGATAATTGGTAAAAAATTACGCTATAAAAAACAGTTTAAAATGAAAAATAATTTTAAAATACTGGTTTTGAGTTTGTTTATCGCACTGACTTCCTGCCGGAGCAGCAAGGAACTTACTTATTTAAAAGATGTTGGGCCGAATGACATTATTAAAAGTCTTCCCAATCAGGTAACCGATCATATCCTCGGGACAGGAGATATTTTATATGTAAGCATTAAATCGACTAATAATGAGGTTAATATGCTGTACAATCCCGAATCAACCATGGAAAGTAGTGCCATGTCGGGTCAATCGTACCTTAAATTTACAACCCCAAGTGGCGCCTATTTGTACGGATTTGAAATAGACAAGGAAGGAGAGGTAAAACTCCCGATGTTTGGAAATATAAAAGTGTCTGGCGGCACACAAAGCGCAGCGGAACAGATTATCCAGAAAAAGGCAGATGAAACGCTGAAAGATGCAATTGTGAAAGTAAAGCTCCTCAATTTTAAATTTACGGTAATGGGTGAAGTCAAAATGCCAGGGGTCTATTATAATTACAACAATTCTATAAACCTGTTCGAAGCTCTTGCTATGTCAGGGGGAAATACCGATTATGCAACGATTAAAAATGTTATGGTAATCCGACCATCCTCCGATGGAAATAAAACATACAGCCTCAACCTGACATCCAAGGATATTTATACCTCCGAGGCCTTTTACCTCCATCCCAATGATTATATTATTGTCGAACCTGACAAGCATAAAAACATTCAATTAAATAGTCAGGCTATATCGCTGGTTCTCTCTTCAGCATCTGCCCTGGTTTCCCTTATTTCAATTTTAGTTGTTGCCAAAGTGTTATAGAACTTAATATTCAAATAGAAATAAGTTGAAGAAATTTAAAATAATCGCAAAACATAAGATATAATGAGCTCGGTAAACGATAATGACGAAAGAGGAACTGAAGAAGGATTTGACTTTAAAAGTGTCCTCTTCCTGGTAGTGAGGCAATGGCAATGGTTTTTACTGTTTGGAGTACTGGGTCTTACAGGCGCTTACCTGTATACAAAACTGACCAAATCCATGTTCACGGTTACCACAATGATTATGATTCCTGAAAAATCAACCGGAGTGGGAGTGGATATGAAAAATCTATTTCAGGGAGTTGTTGATCAGCCTCAAAACAATATCTATAACCAGATTGAGATCATTAGTTCTTATTCTCTTATTAACCAGACCCTCTATAACCTGAACTGGAGAACCAATTGGTATGAAAAGAAATTGTTTATCTGGGACGGGATTTATAAACAGGAACCTTTTATAGTTAATGAGACCCCTAATTTTGTAAATCTTGGAGGAGTCCCAATTACTATCACCCCTGTTTCCAACCATAATTTTAATTTATCCATAAACGGTAAGATAAAAATCAATAATATACTCACCGATGTTAAATATGAGGGAAAAGGAACCTATGGCGTTCCATTTTCCAATCCCTATTTTAGTTTTACCCTGATTAAAAAACCAAATGTTGATTCAATTCCTGATGGTCAGTATCGGTTTGTTTTTAATGACTTAAACCAGAATACACTCGATTATCAGAAGAAATTAAAAGTTATCCTAAAAACTAAATTAAGCGATATAATTCAGTGTTCTATATCCGGGGATGAACCCGTCAAAGATGGGGAGTTTCTCAATGAGCTTCTGAAAGTTTATATTGGAAATAAAATGAACATCCAAAATGAGGGGCAAAAGAGAACGCTTGACTTTATAAATAATCAGCTTACCGGGATATCAGATTCGATGTCCAGTGCCGGAAGCCGGTATACCGATTTCCGCGCTAAAAATAATGTAATCGACCTCGACGCCGAAGGTACCCTTGTGATGAATAATCTTAAGGATATCGAATCTCAAAAAGCACAAAGTCAAATGCAGCTTGACTATTTTCGCAATATTTTGGCCTATTTGAATGAACCAGGGAATCAAAAACAACTGGTATCTCCTTCTGTGGTAGGTATTGAAGATGCTTCTTTAAATTCACTTGTTGTCAGTTTAGGTGAACTGTACAACCGCAGACAGGTTGTAGCATTCAGCACAAAAGAGAATAACCCGGCACTGGCACTTATTGATAAGGAATTGGCACAAACCCGCAGCCAGCTGGCAGAAAACCTCCGGAACCTGATCACTAATGCAACCAATTCAATCAACAGCTTAAAAGACAGGCAGACAAGCATAACCTTGGAATTGAACAAACTGCCGCAAAAAGAGCAGCAGATGATTGATATTCAGCGCCAGTTCAATGTTACAAATGAATTATATACCTTTCTGCTCAAAAAGAGGGCTGAAACCAATATTACACTCGCCTCAACGGTACCTGACGTTCAGATTATTGATGTGGCAAGACCTGACGCGGCTGTCCCAATCGGTCTTCCTCACAGTCTTATTATGCTGATTGGATTAATTTTAGGGATTGGACTTCCTTTGGTAATTATTGCCCTGATAAAAGTCTTTGATTCCAAAATACGAACACAGGAGGATATTGAAAATAATACCAGGCTTCCAATCATTGGAAATATTATGCATGACCTTTCCGGACAAACGCTTATTGTTAGCGAAAATCCAAAATCAGTAATCTCTGAAGCCTTCAGAACTTTCAGGACGAATCTGCAGTATATGCTTAATGAGACTCAAGGTAACATTATCTCTGTTCAATCGACCCATCCTGGTGAGGGAAAAACATTTGTCTCCATAAACCTTGCTTCAATTCTGGCAATGAATGATAAAAAAGTTCTTATTATCGGGGTCGATCTCCGAAAACCGAAACTTCATCAGGTCTTTGATCTTAGCAATGAAAAAGGTCTAAGTACCCTGCTCATTGGATATGACACATTAGAAGAGACCATTCTTGCTACATCTGTAAAAAATCTTTTCCTAATGCCATCAGGGCCAATCCCTCCTAACCCTGCTGAATTGTTAGGTAAACCTGAAATGAAAGAATTGCTGGATAAACTGCGGATTACTTACGATTACATCATTCTGGACAATGCACCGGTATCTTATGTGACCGATGGTATTATTACCGGCCAGCTCTCTGATCTCAATATATTTATTCTCCGGTACGGGGTTTCAAGGAAACAACAGCTTGAATTGATCAACTATTATGCTGACAAACAAATGATCAGCCATCTGGCATTATTAGTTAATGATATTAAAATCAATGCGTTCGGATACAGCTATTCGAAATATGGCCGCTACGAAACCTATTACAGATATTCCTACAGGAAGAGTTATAACTATACCTACTATTCGGCTGAAGAAAGTGGATCAAAACAACGTAAAAAGAAGGCATAGTAAATACGAGGTCTTTATAAAGCACTAAGAATCCCGGATTTTACTGAAATCTAGCCCGTAATTGAAATTAATATAATGGGAAAACAAAACTGGAAACCGGGGAATATGGTTTATCCTTTACCTGCGGCATTAATCAGTTGCGGAGATATTGCAGGAAAAACAAACCTGTTAACAGTATCCTGGTTGGGAACAATTTGTTCTGATCCTCCAATGTGTTATATTTCAGTTAGACCCGGAAGGTATTCTTACGAAATGATAAAGCAATCCGGGGAGTTCGTGATTAATCTGACTACAACTGATATAGCTAAAGTAACAGATTGGTGCGGAGTCAAATCGGGGCGTGACCATGACAAATTTAAAGAGTGTGCCCTTACACCTGTTCCTGCCACAATAGTACAATGCCCGATTGTTTCAGAGGCGCCTATCTCTATTGAATGTAAAGTCAAAGAAATTTTGCCTTTGGGATCGCATGACATGTTTATCGCCGATGTAGTCAATATCATAGCAGATGACCGCTATATCGATCCGGAAACAGGAGCTTTCAGCCTTGCTGCCTCCGGAATTATGGCTTATTCCCATGGTTCCTATTATTCCCTCGGAAAACGGATCGGGAAATTCGGGTGGAGCGTGATGAAAGACAAAACAAAACGTAGGATTAAGCGTTAAGTAGGCTGTTAGACTTTTAGGCTGTGGGCTGTTAGGCTGATTTCCTGGAAGAGAGGCTTAGCCTAGATCACTAATAACAATGGATTTAATCCGTTTTTAAACAGATTAACAGAATCTCAAAAACCGTAGGTTGGGCACCTATTAATATCCAATGTATTTTATCCTTATCATAAAAACTTAATAACTGCATATTTTTCCGGAAATGACGATAGAAAATTCGCAAAACGAAATTAAAGAGACGAATCCGTTTTTAACAGAGTGGAATACTCCACACCAGACTCCACCCTTTCAGACAATTAAACACGAGCATTTTATCCCTGCCATAGATGTTTCATTAAAAGAGGCTAAAGATGAGGTAGATAAAATAATCACAAGCACAGTTCAGCCAACCTTCCAAAATACGATTGCAGCACTCGAAATATGCGGTGAAAAGCTCGATCGGGTTACCAGTGTTCTGTTCAATCTGAATTCAGCTGAAACAGACGATACGATACAGTCCATTACCCGCGAAGTATCCCCTAAACTTTCAAAGTTCTCCAATTATGTATCGCTTAATGAAGACCTTTTTAACAAGGTAAAAGCAGTTTATCTGCAAAAAGAACAGCTGGGACTTACAGCAGAAGAGAAGTATTTACTGGAGAAAAAATACCTCGGATTCGTCCGAAGTGGTGCAAATCTGGAGGGAGAAGCTAAAAAAAGATACGCCGAGATCACCACCGAATTATCAAAACTTTCACTTCAATTCAGCGAAAATATTCTGGCTGAAACCAATGCCTACCAATTGGTGATTTCTGACCCAAAGGAACTTGCCGGGTTACCTGAGTCTGAAACAGAGGCTGCGGCCCAGATGGCTAAAGCAAAAGAAAAAGAGGGATGGTTGTTTACACTTCATGGCCCGAGCTTTGTAGGATTTATGAAATATGCAGCCAATCAAAAGCTTAGGGAAGAGATGTATCGCGCCTATACTTCCCGTGGATTTCACAAAAATGATCAAAATAACGAGGAGATCATTCGTAAAATGGTCAACCTCAAACTGGAAAAGGCCAGATTACTGGGATTTGAAACTCATGCCGATTATGTCTTGGCTGAACGGATGGCGGAGAATCCTCAACGGGTGCTGGATTTCCTGAATCAGTTGCACGAGGCTTCGCGCCCAGCTGCTCAAAGGGAATTTGCTGAAGTTCAAGAATTTGCCAAAAGCTTCGGAACCGAAAAACCTTTACAGCGATGGGACTGGAGCTACTTCTCCGAGAAATTGAAAAACTCCAGCTACGGATTCGATGAGCAGCAGGTGAAACCCTATTTCCGGCTTGAAAAAGTATGCAACGGAGTTTTTGACCTTGCAACCCGGCTCTATGGTCTTACCTTCCGGGAAAATAAAGATATCCCGGTTTATCATCCCGATGCCACAGCTTATGAAGTTTACGATCATGACGGGTCGTTTCTTTCCGTATTATATCTCGATTTCTTCCCGCGCGAAGGGAAAAGCGGAGGTGCCTGGATGAATGATTTGCGACCTGAAAGTCAGGTAAACGGGAAAGTAATCCGCCCAATCATTACCATCGTTTGCAATTTCACAAAACCAACCGATACCAAACCCTCATTGCTCACATTTAACGAGGTAACGACCTTGCTACATGAGTTTGGCCATGCCCTGCACGGAATGCTGGCAAACACGGTTTATCCAAGCCAGTCAGGAACCAATGTCTACCGCGATTTCGTGGAACTCCCTTCACAGATTATGGAGAATTGGGCTACTCAGAAAGATTGGTTGGATCTGTTTGCAATTCACTATGAGACAGGTGAAAATATTCCGGCTGAACTCGTCCAAAAGCTCATTGATGCCGAGAATTTCCAGGCCGGGTATGCCTGCGAACGCCAACTAAGTTTTGGGTTAAACGACATGGCCTGGCACTCGATTACCGAACCCATGACCGGGGATATCGTGGAATTCGAGCAGGCAGCCATCGCCCCTACCGAACTGTTTGCACCTGTTGATGGAAGCTGTCTGAGCACCGCCTTCTCCCATATCTTTGCAGGAGGTTATGCTGCAGGTTATTACGGATACAAATGGGCCGAGGTTCTCGATGCTGATGCCTTCTCACTATTTAAAACCAATGGAATCTTCGAT
>Ga0364866_10325_pt1 | contig 32728 bp, 31 predicted proteins | sample ExccelAu500001D3_3_FD_206913 | JGI IMG/M metagenome (GOLD analysis project Ga0364866, IMG submission 206913) | Enriched cells from Trout Bog Lake Hypolimnion, Wisconsin, USA - BchlTB.Aug13.5000.01.D3 | ecosystem: Environmental > Aquatic > Freshwater > Lake > Hypolimnion/Profundal zone | place...
CCTTGTACGGGATCAGCAATGTGCTGGAGTTGGGTGAGGAAGAGTTTTTACGGCGATTCAGATTGGCTCTGGAACAAGGTTTGGGGCTCGTGCAGTTGCGCGAGAAGAGTCTGTCGCATCAGGACTATCGCAATCTGGCCTTGCAGGTGTTGTCTTTGGCTCATGAGCATGGTGCGAAAGTGTTGCTCAACGGGGATGTGGCAGTGGCACTAGAACTGGGGGCGGATGGCGTTCAACTTTCGGGTTCACAGCTTTTTGAACTGGAGGCGCGTCCAGAAGTTGATTTGTGTGGTGCCTCTTGTCATAGTTCAGAAGAATTACGCCGTGCAGAGACATTGGGTTGCGATTTTGCTTTGCTGAGCCCGGTATTGCCAACCCGATCTCACCCGGATGCACCGCATCTTGAATGGGAAGGCTTCGCAGCAATTTCGGCAGGGGCATCCATTCCGGTTTATGCCTTGGGCGGGTTAGGAATTGAAGACATGGAAACCGCGTGGCGGCATGGCGCTCATGGGGTGTCCTTATTGCGTCAGGCTTGGCCGGAGTGGTCTTCCTCCTGATCTACAGGGGAATTATCCGGAATACGATATTCTTCATTAGCCCACTGCCCTAGATCAATCATTTTGCAACGCTCGCTGCAAAATGGGCGATAGCGACTTTCACTGTTCCAAACCACTTCAGCACCGCATTGCGGACACGCGACAACAACCGGTTTTTTATTCATTCGAAATGGCCTACAAGGAGCAGAAGGTCAGGCTGAACGCCACATCTTGCTCATACAGGGCACTCTTGGCGGCAAAACTGGCTGCGACGAAACGGATGTTCAGCACGTATTTGTTGGCGCTGACTTCGGGAATGCACGGCAACATATTATCCAGAGTGATGCGCAATAATTGTGCGACTCGACCACCCTGCATTTGTTGAAAACTCCCCTGGAGAGCGGTGAAGCGATGGGTTTTACCATTCTCACGTAACAGCTTGAGTATAATTTTTAGCGCCGTATAAATGGGCATCATAGGGGCGAGCCATGCATCTATATAATTCCGCCGAAGTTTGGCATCCTGATTGAGCCAGAAATGGTAGGAGGGTAAATCGAATTCACACGTTCCACCGGGAATTCCCGCACGCTGCTTGATACCCATTAGCCATTCATTTTCGCGCAGGTGCTGCCCTATTTTTCCGCTTAAGCCAAACAGAACTTCACTTGCATTTTCAATTTCGCCAAGAACTTCATCCAGCGCTTTTTCCGAAATTTCCGGGTTGTCGCGCAGAGCTGCAAGCTGGCGCTTTTGGCGTTCCAACTCCTGTAACAAGTCAGATTTTAAATCTGCACGACTGGCCACTTCCATGATTTCAAACATCACGTTTAGACCGGCATGATGGTCGGCAGGGCTTGCCTTTTCAGAAAAATAAGCCATCTTGGCGTATAGATCCTCGAGGCGCAGCAAAGTGCGTATTCGCTCATTCAGTGGGAAGTCGTAGCTAATCACAATGTTGAAAGAAATGGATAAATGCGAGTTTAATTATTAGTTATAGGGCGCAATATATTGTGAATAGCCGGTTAACGTCAACCGCTTCGTGTGGATAGGTCAATATAAAGCCGGTGAAAGTGAGCAACTTGCAGCCGTAATGCTTCACGATCAGTATTGTTCTGTATGACATCGTCAGCCAGTCGTAACCGTTCTGAACGCTTAATCTGCCGCGCCATAATAGCACGCACTTGGGGTTCAGTCAGGCCGCTTCGCTGGATGGTGCGTTCAATCTGGATCGTCTCGGTGCAATCCACCACCAGAGTGCGTTGCACAAGCGAGAGATAATTTGCAGTCTCGAACAGTAGCGGAATGGCTAACAGCAAGTACGGAGACAGTTCTGCTGAAGCTTTTTCCTGAGCCAGCATTTGTGAGCGGATTAGCGGATGCAGAATAGACTCCAGACGCTGTTTGGCAGTGGTGTCCGAAAACACCAATTGGCGCATGTGGTCTCTGTTCAATGCGCCGTTTGTGGAAAGATAGGTTTCGCCAAATTCAGCGCGGATGGCTTCAATTGCGTTGCCGTCGGGCTGGGTGAGTTGATGTGAAATCGCATCGCTGTCGATGACTTTAATACCGTATTCTTCGAACAGGGTGGCAACCGTGCTCTTGCCACTTCCAATGCCACCGGTCAGACCAATTTTAAAAGGCGTGATCAGAAGACTCATGACGCGGATAGGAGTTGCAGATAATTTTGCGTGAGTGCCTGCCCCCAGAACAGGGCAATCAATCCACCACCGGCCAGGTAGGGACCAAACGGAATGGGAACATTGCGGCCATGGCGCGCTACAACGATTAACGCAATGCCGACCACTGCGCCAACCAGAGACGAACTCAAAATTACAAGCGGAAGGATCTGCCAGCCCAACCATGCACCGATAGCCGCGAGCAGCTTGAAGTCGCCGTAGCCCATTCCTTCTTTGCCGGTGGCAAGCTTGAATAGCCAGTACACACTCCATAAAGTCAGGTAACCCGCCAAGGCACCCACAACCGAACTTTGCAGATCGGTGAAGCTGTGGGAAAGGTTGAATACCAGTCCGAGCCACATGAGCGGAAGCGTGATGTTATCCGGTAACAGTTGTGTGTCGAAATCAATAAAGGTCAGGGCCAGTAATGCCCAGATAAATAGTAAAGCGCCAAATGCGGAAACACCAAAACCAAAGTGCCATGCAGCAAAGCCACTCAGCACCCCGCTGATAAATTCCACGGCCGGATAACGGACTGATATGTGTGCTCCGCACCCCTTGCATTTGCCGCGCAGAAGCAGGTAACTCAAGACTGGGATATTTTCCAGTGCACTGATCATGTGTCCGCAATTAGGGCAGGCGGAACGGGGAACGACAAGGTTGTAGGGGGGCAACACTTCAGTAACCAGCCCGTTCAGCTCGGCGCTCTGGGCATGCCACTCACGCTCCATTATTTTGGGCAGGCGGTAGATTACTACATTAAGGAAGCTGCCAACCAGCAGTCCCAATACCGTGCATAAGCTAATGAATGCGAAGGGGACGGTTTGCACAAGCAGAAATATTTCAGACATGGGATTCGCAAAGGACAGAAGTTGGGTCAAGGTGATGCCGGAGGGTTAAATCAATACGCAGTGCATTTGCACAACATAATCTTCCCTCTGTCATCATGTATGGAGATCTTTTTGATCTAAACAACCTGGCCCATTTTGAAAATAGGCAAATACATCGCGATCACCATGCCGCCAATCAGAACTCCCAGCACGGCCATGATGATCGGTTCCATCAGGCTTGAAAGAGCCTCCACAGCATCGTCCACTTCGGCCTCGTAGAAATCAGCTACCTTGCTTAACATTCCATCAAGCGAGCCCGCTTCTTCGCCAATCGACACCATTTGTATCACCATGCTGGGAAAAAGATTCGTGTTTTGCATCGCCGAGACCAGCGTACTGCCTTGACTGACTTCACGCTGGATCAGTTTTGTAGCGTCAAAATAGAGCGCATTGCCTGCGGCGCCCGCGACAGAGTCGAATGCTTCGACCAGAGGCACTCCGGCAGCAAACATGGTGGACAGGGTACGTGTCCAGCGAGCAATAGTCGCCTTGCGAATCACATCGCCAAAGATTGGTAGCTTGAGCGATAAAATATCCATGAAACGCTGCAATTTTTTGTTGCGCTTCCAGTAGTAGAAAAAGGCGTAAATCCCCCCCCCCAATGCACTGAAAATGATATACCACCAGTTAACAAAAAAGTCTGAGATACTTATCAAAATCAGAGTAGGTGCAGGCAAATCCGCACCGAAATTTGAGAACAATTCCTTGAATGCAGGAATCACGAAAATCATGATGACTGCGGTGATGATAAAAGCAACTACAATAATTGAGGTGGGATAAAACAGGGCCGATTTGATCTTGCTTTTGATGGCAAGAATTTTTTCCTGATAGGTTGCAAGTCGGTCAAGCAGGCTATCCAGAATACCGGCCGCTTCACCTGCTCCAACCAGATTGCAAAACAGGTCGTCAAAATAGAGTGGAAATTTTCGAAAGGCTTGCTCCAGACTGCTTCCAGTTTCCACATCGGTCTTAATGTCGTTCAGTAGCTTTGAAACGGAAGCGTTGCTATGTCCCTTCCCTACAATATCAAAGGACTGCAGCAAAGGAACACCTGACTTCATCATGGTTGCAAGTTGCCGTGTGAATAGCGTGAGTTCTTTCTGGGTGATTGATTGGCTGCGGTTGCGGCTTTTCTTGACCTTGCTGACAACAATACCCTGACGGCGCAAATGCGCCGACACGCTGGCTTCCCCCGGCGCTCTGATTTCACCCTTGACGATTTTTCCGGCTTTGTCCTTGCCTTCCCAAAGGAATAAGGCCTCTTTCACTTTTGGGGATTTATTTTCTGCCGCCATAGCGCTTCCTTAATCTCTAACCATCCCCATAATGCCGAGCTTTGACGGCGTTGTAAAGTGCTGCTCTAAATTACAGCCTGACCGTTGTGGGGCAGTCAAAATTTCTTGTCTACATAGAATCGTATTTTGTGACTTGAATTTTGGCAAACGATAAGCGTTTTGAGTATGCCCTGCTTCTAATCGTGTAGTTTTTTCCGCAGTGCCGGGAAAATTTTGGCGATCTTGACAACACGATCATGGGCCTGGACTATTTCTATCGGATAGTCCGCGATTTTCAAGCTGGTTCCGGCCACTGGAATATCGTGTAGGTGCTCCAAAATCAACCCATTCAGCGTCTTTGCTTCATTTAATGGGAAGTGCATGCCGAGTTTACGGTTCAAATCCCGCAGTGGGCTACTGCCTTCTACCAGCAGGCTCCCATCCTCCTGCAGTAAAAATTTGCCGGAATGTGCGGGTGATTGCGTGGTGAAATCGCCGACGATTTCTTCCAGAATGTTTTCCAGCGTCACCAGGCCCAGCAATTCTCCATACTCGTCTACCACGAGTCCAAGCCGGAGATGCCTTTCCTGAAACTGCTGTAATTGCGATAAAAGCATGGTCTCCGAAGGAATGAAATAAGGATCGTGAAGCAGTTCGCGTAATTCTGCATTGCTAAACTCCTCCTTCTGCATGAGCGACAAGGCACGGCGCACATGCAGGATACCCACGATATTATCCAGTGATTCCTGATATACCGGGAGCATCGAATGATTGCAGGTTGCCAATTGTTCACGCAACACCTCGGGTGGTGCGCCCAGATCAAGAGCCTTGATCTGATTGCGGGGTATCATCACATCATTCACTGCAACCCGTCCCAAATCCACCAGATTAAGCAGCATTTTCTGGTGTCTGTGCGGCAGAAACTGTTCAGATTCCAGCACCAGCATACGTAACTCTTCCATGCTCATCTTGTGTTTGCTCTGATCGGTCTGTATTTTGATGCGCAACAACCACAGAACATAATGAACGATCGTTGTGGCAACGTACACCACGGGATGGAAGAGTTTGACGAAAACCACGAGACCGTAACTTGAAAACAAGGCTACCCGCTCTGGGTGGCTGGAGGCAATGATTTTCGGCATGATTTCGCTGAAAACCAGAATGACAAAAGTAATTCCCAGTGTACTTCCCAGCACCCAAGCTTCGCTTGCTCCAAACAGCCGCAGAATAATGATTTGCGTGACTGCCGCAGCAGCCACGTTAAGCAGTGTATTGCCGAACAAAATTGAGCCAAGCAGCCGATCAGTATGAGCCAACAGTTTGGCAGTGAGTTTCGCGCTCTTGTTTCCTTTGCGGGCAAGATGGCTGAGACGATGGCGGTTCAAAGCCATCATGCTGGTCTCTGAAGATGAAAAAAAACCGGAAAAAATCAGAATAACAATAAGGGCAACCAACAACGTACCCATTGAGAACTCGTCCAAAGCGGAAAGCCCATAACTAATGCGATGTGCCAAGTATCAGGGAGTAAGGAAGGAGTGTCAAGGTGACGGGGATTCAATGACAACTGTCCCTGCCCAAAGGCAAAACGATGACCAGACTGTTCAGGAGCGTGTGCGGGCTAGCTGATGCCGTTATAATAGAGGTTTATCAATACTCACACAGAAACCAAAAAATGCAGCAGGACTATCAACCCAGAAATATCGAAGCCGACGCGCAGCAACTTTGGATTGAGCAACACGCTTTCCGCGCAGATGAAACCTCGGCCAAGCCGAAATACTACTGCTTATCCATGTTTCCTTATCCATCGGGCAAGTTGCACATGGGGCATGTGCGTAACTACACCATCGGCGATGTGCTCTCGCGCTATCACCGCATGAAGGGTTTTAATGTCCTGCAACCCATGGGCTGGGATGCTTTTGGTCTGCCTGCCGAGAATGCCGCGATGGCGCATAACGTGCCGCCCGCTGCATGGACGTACGACAATATTGATTACATGCGCCAGCAGTTGAAGAGCCTCGGATTGGGGATAGACTGGTCGCGAGAAGTGACCACCTGCAAGCCGGATTATTACCGCTGGGAACAATGGTTATTTACGCGCTTATTCGAAAAGGGCGTCATCTACAAGAAAACCGCCACAGTGAATTGGGACCCGGAAGACAACACTGTACTGGCCAATGAGCAAGTCATCGACGGGCGTGGCTGGCGCTCCGGTGCGCTGGTAGAGAAGCGCGAGATACCGATGTATTTTTTTCGCATCACCCAGTACGCGGAACAACTGCTTGCCGACCTCGACCAACTTGACGGATGGCCGGAGCAGGTCAAAACCATGCAGCGCAACTGGATCGGCAAGAGCTACGGGGTACGGTTTGCGTTTGAAATCCCCGACGAAGCCGGGATACCTCTTCCCTCAGCCTCCGTGGGAGGGATTGGGGGAACGTCTGCCAATAAAAATCTGCTGTGGGTCTACACTACCCGCGCCGACACTATCATGGGTGTCACCTTCTGCGCGATCGCCGCCGAACATCCTTTGGCGACGCATGCCGCGAAGAGCAATCCGCAACTCGCTGCTTTCATCGAAGAATGCAAACGCGGTGGCGTGGCTGAAGCCGACATTGCCACCATGGAAAAGAGGGGTATGCCCACGGGCATTAACGTCATTCATCCGCTTACTGGAGAACAGGTTCCGGTGTGGGTTGGCAACTATGTGTTGATGGGGTACGGCGAAGGTGCGGTGATGGCGGTGCCCGCGCATGACGAGCGGGACTTCGGTTTTGCGAAGAAATACCAATTGCCGATCAAACAGTCTATTCAAGTAGCTGGCAAAACTTTTTCAAGCGATGCGTGGGCCGAATGGTACACCGATAAAGAACAGGGGATCTGCATTAACTCAGGAAAGTACGACGGCATGAACTACGAGCAGGCAGTGGATGCCATTGCCGCCGACCTTGCTGCAAAAAGTCTGGGCGAGAAAAGAGTTCAGTTTCGCTTGCGTGACTGGGGTATTTCTCGCCAGCGTTATTGGGGATGTCCGATTCCGATCATTCACTGTCCAAATTGTGGCGATGTGCCGGTGCCGGACGAGCAATTGCCGGTTGTGCTACCGGAAAGCGTGGTGCCGGACGGGGCGGGTTCGCCTCTGGCAAAGATGCCTGACTTTTACGAATGTGCGTGCCCGAAATGCGGCGGCAAGGCACGGCGCGAGACCGACACCATGGATACCTTTGTGGAATCTTCCTGGTACTACGCCCGCTACGCCAGCCCGGATTGCACCACCGGTATGGTCGACAAAGAGCGTGCGAAACTTTGGCTACCGGTCGATCAGTACATTGGTGGTATCGAACATGCCATTCTGCATTTGTTGTATGCGCGCTTCTTTCATAAATTGATGCGTGACGAAGGGCTGTTTGGAGATGTGCCACCTGCGCTCCCCCACCCCAACCCTCCCCCAGCGGGAGAGGGGGCAAACGGCGCGCGCCGCGCGGCTCAAAACCTAAACGAGCCGTTTAAAAATCTGCTTACCCAAGGCATGGTCATCGCACCCACGTTTTACCGCGAAGAAACGAATGGCAAAAAGTTGTGGATCAATCCGGCTGACGTGGATGTGGAAGTTGACGCGAAAGCGCGCCCAATAGGTGCCAAACTGCGTGGTGACGGTTTGCCGGTGATCATTGGTGGTACTGAAAAAATGTCGAAGTCGAAAAACAACGGCGTTGATCCGCAAGCCATCATCGACCAATACGGTGCGGATACCGCGCGCCTGTTCATGATGTTTGCTGCTCCACCGGATCAATCTCTGGAATGGTCGGATAGCGGTGTGGAGGGATCGTTCCGCTTTCTCAGACGAGTTTGGGGATTTCACACTCATGGGCCGAGTGGAAAAAACTTAGATTTGGGCAATTCATTTGACTGGTCCGAGGTCTCTGACGCCATAAAGAATCAACGGCGTGAAATTCATGCCAGCCTAAAGCAAGCCAATTACGATTACGGAAAACACCAGCTCAATACCGTTGTGTCGGCGTGCATGAAAATTTTAAAATCACTCGAAGCGTCGATTGGCGAGGCAGAAACTGCTGGAAAGTCTAATGCAGTTGCGCACCCGTATGTGATCTCTGAAGGGTTTTCTATCCTGTTGCGTTTACTTGCTCCCATCGCACCCCATATTGCCCAATCATTATGGAGCCAACTTGGCTACGGCAATGACATTCTCTCGGCTTCGTGGCCGGAAGTTGATGAAGTCGCCTTGGTTCAAAATGAAATAGAGCTGATGATTCAGGTGAATGGCAAATTACGCGGTAGTTTGCGGGCGGCGAAGGATGTTGATAAATCAACGCTTGAACAGCTCGCATTGGCCCACGATGCAGTCCAGAAACTCCTTGCGGGGGGGGCGGCGAAAAAAGTCATCGTGGTTCCCGGTCGTTTGATTAACGTGGTGATCTAACCTCATGTTCATGCGTTCATTCCGTCAGGGTGTGTTGATGCTTTGCATCGTGCTGTCGGCATGCGGTTTTCATCTGCGCGGGCAAAATGATTTTGACCTGCCGTTTGAGACACTGTATGTGAAGGCCGCCAACGAAAACGGACTTTTTATAAATGAGTTAAAAATTGCTGTCCAGGCAAATAATGTGCAGATCATCAGCACTCCTGAGCAGGCGCAACTGACGTTACAAATTGTGTCTGAAGTAACCGGTAAGGATATTCTTTCATTGAGCGTTGCGGGTACTGTGCTTGAATACCGCTTGAAATATACCATTTCACTGCGTGCGTACGACCAGAAACAGCAGGAATGGTTGGCCCCCCAGGAAATTACGTTACATCGCGATTATTCTTATGACAGCACGCAAATTCTTGCCAAGCAGCAAGAGGAAGCCCAGCTTTATCAGGATATGCGCAGTGATGCGGTAAAGCAGGTAATGCGCCGCCTGAACCATGCTCATCCCCCGATATGAAACTCTCATCTGAAGACTTGCCCCGTCATTTGTCCAAAGGACTGGCTCCGCTTTACGTGATTCATGGCGAAGCGCTGCTGCTGTCAATTGAAGCTGCGGATGCCATTCGCATTGCGGCACGCAAGGAAGGATTTGAAGAGCGCGAAGTATTCACCGCCGAACAGGGTTTCAAGTGGGCAGAGTTGAAGAATAGTGCACAGAGCTTATCCCTTTTTTCTTCACGCAAGTTGGTCGAGTTGCGCATTCCAACCGGTAAGCCCGGTGTAGAAGGTGCGCAAGCCATACAAGAATATTGCGGTCAACTGAATACCGATACGGTGACAGTGGTTACCTTGCCAAAATTGGACAAGACCGGCCAAAATAGCAAGTGGTTCACAGCATTGGCGGAGCAGGGCGTGGTCATTTCTGTCGAGGAGATTACGCTGAATGCGCTGCCGGACTGGATTTCCGGTCGTTTGCAGCGTCAGGGGCAATCGACTGACAGAGACACCTTGCGTTTTCTGGCGGAGCGCGTGGAAGGTAATCTGTTGGCGGCATTTCAGGAAATCCAGAAACTGGCTCTGTTGTTTCCTGCCGGGCCACTCACCTTTGATCAGGTTAAAGATGCCGTGATGGATGTGGCCCGCTATGATGTGTTCAAACTGTCTGAAGCGATGCTAACGGGCGATGCCGCACGTTATGCTCACATACTTGAAGGATTGCGTGCAGAAGGCGAGGCCACTGTGCTGATCTTGTGGGCCGTGGCAGAAGACATCCGCGCACTCGCCAAAGTGTCACGTGCGATGCAGGCAGGCGGCAATCTGGCGAATGCATTGCGCGATGCGCGGGTCTGGGGGCCGCGCCAAAAACTGGTTGAGCGGGCAGTGCGTCGTTTTAAACCGGCAATTGCCGAACGTGCCTTGCGTCAGGCGGCCCAAGTGGACAAGATCATAAAGGGATTGCGGCCCGGTGATGTCTGGGATGAGTTATTGCAGTTGGGCGTTCGTTGTGCGAGGGCAGGGGCAACATGAGCGAAGAAGAGATCATCCGCTCGCATCATCCGTATGAACTTCCGGAAATTATTGCTGTCCCTGTAGATAATGGTTTTCCGGGTTATTTGCAATGGGTAGCACAGGAAACGCAAATGCCGGACAATGAAGGTCTCTAAGGAAAATATAACGATGCGCTTTGTGATATTAATAATTTTGTGCTTAACCCAGCTTGCCCATGCGGACAGTTTCCTCGACCGCTTGCCTTCGCTGGGTGAAAGTAAACAAGTGACTTTTTTGCAGCCGGATCAGGCTTTCGGGCTTGAGCTGTCGGTGCGGGATGCTCATACTGTCCTAGCCAGCTTCAGAGTGACCCCGGAATATTATTTGTATCGCGACAAGGTCACTTTCAGCACTGCGGATTTGGGGATAAAAATCACCGATGTCGCCCTGCCCAAAGGAGAGTTAAAGCACGATCCAAATCTGGGTGATATGGAGGTGTACCACCAATCTTTTCAGGCACTGATCACACTTGATCGTCGTAGCAGCGCTGCGCAATCCATTACGCTGGATGTAAGTTATCAAGGTTGCAGTGAAAAGGGACTCTGTTATCCGCCTATAAAAAAACAATTCCATATTTCTTTACCGGCAATGCCTGCCGCCGCTCCGGCTAAATCCAACAAGTTTTTCCCGGCTGCCGAGGTTGAAGTAAAACCCTTGCCACCGTCCACCCCACAAATTCAAGTTGAGTCTTCACCGCAGCCGGCAACGCAAAATCAGAATGACAATAGCCAGATCGCCAAGTTGTTCAGGCAGGGAAGTTTCTGGTTGATTATTTCGTTTTTCTTCGGCGCGGGATTGTTGCTTGCCTTCACGCCGTGCATGTTTCCCATGGTACCAATCTTGTCCGGCATCATTGTGGGGCGTGGTCACAAAATTACCCATATGCACGGATTTATCTTGTCATTGGCCTATGTGATGGGTATGGCGTTGACCTATGCAGCTGTGGGCGTGGCTGCCGGTCTGTCGGGTACTTTGCTTTCCAATGCTTTACAAACTCCGTGGGTACTGGGCAGTTTTGCCGGAATATTTGTGCTGCTGTCTTTGTCCATGTTCGGTTTCTACGAACTGCAATTGCCCACCGCACTGCAAAGCCGCTTATCCGACACCAGCAACAAGCTACATGGCGGCCATCTCAGTGGGGTATTCGTTATGGGCGCATTATCGGCCATTATTGTGGGTCCCTGCGTCGCTGCCCCGCTGGCCGGGGCTCTGTTATATATCGGCCAGACTCATGATGCCTTTCTGGGTGGGTCGGCGTTGTTTTCCATGGCGCTAGGCATGGGGGTTCCTCTTCTGCTGATAGGCGCCTCTGCCGGAACATTGCTACCTAAAACCGGCGCGTGGATGGAATCGGTCAAACGATTCTTCGGGGTGTTGCTGCTGGCAGTCGCCTTATGGCTTATTTCGTCACTTATTTCCGTCAGCGTGCAAATGTTGCTATGGGCGGTGTTGCTGATCCTTTCTGCAATTTATCTGCATGCTCTGGATGCGTTGCAACATAATGCCTCCAATTGGCACAAGTTATGGAAAGGCATCGGCATTTTTGCTTTGCTGCTCGGTATTGCTTACCTCATCGGCGCCCTGTCGGGTGCGCGCGATATTTTGCGTCCTCTCGCCGGAATGGGGAGTGCGCAAGCGGGAACACCTTCGGCGCTGCCCTTCACCCGCATCAAGAACATTGCCGATTTGAATACGCGTATCGCACAGGCGGGTGAAAAAACAGTCATGCTGGATTTTTACGCCGATTGGTGCGTATCATGCAAAGAAATGGAACGCGACACTTTTTCAGATAGCAAGGTGCAGGCCAAGCTGAAAGAGTCGCTTTTGCTGCAAGCGGATGTGACTGCGAACAGTGATGAGGATAAGGCCTTGCTGGCACGCTACCAGATATATGGCCCGCCGGCCATTTTGTTTTATGACCGGCAAGGCAGGGAACAAGCCGGTTTTCGTGTGACCGGCTATCAGGATGCAGCGCAGTTCCTGACCTCTCTGCAAAGCGCGGGGCTGTAACGCGACATTCGACTTATAATTCAAATTGACCAAAACTAACCTTGAAACCGCAATGAAGTCCCTATCCAAGCGTCCTCTTTTTTGTTTACTTGTCTGTCTGGGATTGGGGGGCTGTGCCTCACCCAGCCACAACCCCAAAGACCCGTTTGAATCATTCAACCGGGGTGCATACAAATTTAACGACGCGTTGGACAGAGCCGTGCTTAAACCGGTGGCAAAAGGCTATAACGCGGTGATGCCTGCTCCTGCGCGGAGAGGATTGTCGAATTTCTTTTCAAATCTGAACGACGTTACTGTGACTGCCAACGACGTGTTGCAGTTTAAGGTCAAGCAAGCCGCTTCGGACACCGGGCGAATACTTGTGAATACCACCGTGGGGGTTTTGGGTCTGATCGATGTGGCTACCCCCATGGGCCTTGAAAAACACAATGAAGATTTCGGCCAGACTTTAGGTTACTGGGGAGTCGGCAGCGGTCCTTATCTCATGTTGCCTTTTCTCGGACCCAGTTCTGTGCGTGACAGCGTAGGACTGTATGCAGATACCATAACCAGCCAGACCAGCAGAATCAAGCATGTGGCTGTACGCAACGAAGTATACCTGACCAGTTTTGTGGTTAAGCGCTCCAATCTGCTGGATGAAGAAAAAGTGCTGGATGAAGCTGCAATAGACCGCTATTCATTTATTCGCGATGCCTATCTGCAACATCGCCAAAATCTGGTGTATGACGGTAACCCGCCACGCGAGAAATACGACGATGAGGATGACGACAGCAAGCCTGATGTTAAGTCAGACAAGAGTTCTTCCTCCGGAGGGGCAGAAGTAACACAACCTCCGGCAAGCGTGGCAGCTCCTGTTGTGAGTCCGGTGAGCCCGGAAACCCAATCCGACGCGCCTGCCGGTTCTACCACGGTTCCTGCGACTCCCGTTCCCCAATAATAGATTGTCGCTGAATTGGAACAGAGGGTTGATGGCGCGAAACATCGTCATCCGGATGTCGGCTGGTCAAGTGGGATCTTTGGCAACTGAAACACATTATTTATAGACGTCAGGAAAGACTTAATTTATTTATGGAAGCTCGCAAAGTACATGCCATGCATGGTTGGATGTGGATCAAGCATGGTTTTTGGCTGTTCAAGAAAAATCCCTTGTTGTGGATGGTGCTCACTTCCATTGGTGTGGTGGGGATTTTTGGTATCTCAATGATCCCAATGGTGGGCGATCCCCTGTCAACCCTGTTATTTCCTTCACTACTTGCCGGTTACATGTTTGGATGTCATGCGCTGGCGCAAGGTGAAGAGCTGGAATTGGCGCACTTGTTTTCCGGGTTTCAGCAATTTGCGCAGAAATTGGTTACCTTGGGCGGTGTCAATCTGGTTGCCCAGTTATTAATACTCGGTGTGATGATGCTCACCGGGGGAGCAACTCTGGTTGGCATCATGATGGACAGCAAGGCGGGCTCTGAAGACCCGACCGTCTTGATGCAAGCCATGACCGGTGCGGGTGTCGCAATTTTGATTGGGGCGATACTTTTTTCAATCCTGATGATGGCGATGCAGTTTGCTCCCATGCTGGTCATCTTTGGAAAAATGGCCCCGATACCGGCCATGAAAACCAGCTTGCGTGCTTTTTTGCAAAACATGATTCCGCTCTCGGTTTATGCGCTGCTGCTGTTGCCTTTTGCTCTGTTGGCAAGCCTGCCGATGATGCTGGGCTGGTTGGTTCTGCTACCCGTTATTATTACTTCGCTTTATGCCATCTATCGCGATATTTTCCCGATGGAAGAAGACCTGGCCGTCAATGAGCCCGAAGTAACCGACACCGTGATCTGATATTAGCCTCTTCCTTAAATCGCTGTCAGCTTGGCATACTCCAGCGCCAGCCACTTGGTACCCGATTTTCTGAAATTAACCTGAACGCGCATATCCGCACCATTGCCTTCCAGGTTGACAACCATCCCTTCGCCGAACTTGTTGTGAAAAACTGCCTGGCCGATGCGCCAGCCGGAAGATTCGCTCGCCGGACGCTGTGCTGGTGCAGCAATCGGAGTAGTGCGCTGCGGGGTGAAAGAAGCGGAAAATGGATTGCGTTGTGCCAAGCGCGGCGTGATCCAGTGCAACAATTCATCCGGAAGCTCACGTAAAAAACTCGACACCAGACTGTAGTTCACCTGACCATGCAACATGCGGCTCTGTGCGAAGGTGAGGTAAAGTCTGCGGCGCGCGCGCGTGATGGCCACATACATCAGGCGGCGTTCTTCATCCAGGCCCCCCTCATTCATCTTGCTATTCTGGTGCGGGAACAAGCCTTCTTCCAGACCGGTGATAAACACCGCGTCGAATTCAAGCCCCTTGGCTGCATGCACAGTCATCAAGTGCAGTGCATCATCGCTGTCACCGGCCTGATGTTCACCTGCCTCAAGGGCTGCATGAGTTAGAAAGGCTGTGAGGCTATCGTCCTCATTCTCATAAACAAAAAGTGTAGCCGAGTTGATCAGCTCGTTCAGGTTCTCCAGACGCTCCTGTGCCTCGCGTTTTTTAGCTCCGGTTTCATTTTGGAAGTGATCAATCAGGCCGCTGTGCTGCAAGACATGATCCATAATCTCGGGCAGAGGTAATTCGCGCGTGGCATTGCGCAGCAAGTCGATCAACCCCACAAAGGCAGAAACCTTGCCACCTGCCCGAGCCGCTGCATCCCACAAGGTCGTGTTGTGAATCCTCGCACTTTCCTGCAACTGTTCGATGCTGCGTGCTCCGATGCCGCGTGTGGGAAAGTTGATGACACGCAGCAGCGCATTGTCGTCGTCAGTGTTTTCCATCAACCGCAGATAGGCCAGTGCATGCTTGATTTCCTGCCGTTCGAAAAAGCGCAAACCCCCGTAAACGCGATAAGATAATCCGGCAGAAACCAGCGCATGCTCCAGCACCCGTGACTGGGCGTTCGAGCGATACAGCAGTGCCATTCCGGAAAGCTTCATACCTTCGCGCTGAAGCTGTTGCACTTCATCAACAATGAAGCGGGCTTCTTCGGCATCGGTCGGAGCCTCATACACGCGCAAGGATTCGCCTTTGTGTTCAGCGGTCCATAGATTTTTGCCGAGGCGGTTGTTGTTGTGCTGGATCAGCGCATTGGCGGCATCAAGGATGTTGCCGTGCGAGCGGTAGTTTTGTTCTAGCTTAATGACGTTCTGCACGTGAAAATCACGAGTCAGTTGCTGCATATTTCCGACATTGGCCCCGCGAAAAGCATAAATGGACTGATCATCATCGCCCACTGCAAACAGCGCAGAAATTGGAGAATGCTTTTCACTATCGCCTCCTCTCCCGCTTGCGGGGGAGGATTGAGGAGGGGGCATTGCGCCGGCAAGCAGTTTCAGCCACTGGTACTGTAACTTGTTGGTATCCTGAAATTCGTCTACCAGAATATGTTTGAAACGCTCTTGGTAATGTTCGCGCAGTGCGGCATTGCGCGATAACAACTCATAGCAACGCAGCAACAATTCGGAGAAATCCACCACGCCCTCGCGTTGGCATTGGGCATCGTACTCGGCAAAAATTTCCACCTTGCGCCGGGTGAAGGGGTCAAATGCCTCAACCTCATGCGCGCGCAGGCCTTCTTCTTTGCTGCCGCTGATGAAATACTGCACTTCACGCGGGGGAAATTTTTCATCATCGACATTCATCGCCTTCATCAGCCGTTTAATGGCAGAAAGCTGGTCACCGCTGTCCAGAATCTGAAAAGTCTGCGGCAGATTGGCTTCGCGAAAATGTGCGCGCAACATGCGGTTACACAGTCCGTGAAACGTGCCGATCCACATGCCGCGTGTGTTGATTGGTAGCATGGCAGACAATCGCGTGATCATTTCTTTGGCGGCTTTGTTGGTAAACGTCACTGCAAGAATGCCGTGTGGATTGACTGCACCGGTGCTGATCAGATGAGCGATGCGCGTGGTTAACACCCGCGTCTTGCCACTGCCTGCGCCCGCGAGAATCAATGCGGATTGGGCGGGCAGAGTGACTGCAGCACGTTGTTCGGGATTCAGGCCGGAAAGCAGGGAAGAGTTCATCCCTCAATTATCCCACAGGTTGGCAGCATGGCACGTTCGATGAGATCATGCTTATCAGCAATTTGAATGGCGGTTGAATAGGCATTCAAAAAAACGGGGAACCGCTCGCCAAGCCGGTTCCCCGATATTGCATTATTCCTGATTTACTTGTTTCTGTTGTCAAACTTGCTTTTGTTCTCGATCATGTCGTGCAAGATCGGGGTCAAAATTATTTCCATCGCATAGCTCATTTTACCGCCGGGTACCACCAGGGTATTGGCTCGTGACATGAAGGAATCGTGAATCATGTTGAGGTAGTAGGGAAAGTCGACTCCTTTGGGTTTTCTGAAGCGGATCACCACGAAGCTTTCATCCAGAGTGGGAATGTCGCGCGCGATGAACGGGTTGGACGTGTCGACTGTTGCCACGCGCTGAAAATTGATGTCGGTAAGTGAAAATTGCGGAGTGACAAATTTCACATAGTCAGGCATACGGCGCAGAATTGTGTCCACCGTTGCCTCGGCAGAATAGCCACGCTCTTCCTTGTCGCGGTGAATTTTCTGTATCCATTCAAGATTAACCACCGGAACCACGCCGATACCCAAATCAACGTGTTTGCCCGCGTCAATATTGCCATGGGTAGCCAAGCCGTGCAGACCTTCATAAAACAGCAGATCAGAGTTGGCTTCAACGTCTTCCCAGGGAGTGAACGTGCCGGGTTTCAAATCCGTCAGACCGAAATGTTTGTTGTGCAAAATGGCTTCATCTTCGCTGTGTACATAGTAGCGGCGTTTGCAAGTGCCTGTTTCACTGTATACCCTGAAAGTTTCTTCGATCTTGTCGAAGTGATTGGCTTCCGGGCCAAAATGACTGAATGAATGGTTGCCAGCTTTTGCGGCTTCGGCCACTGCTGCTCGAAAGGCCAGGCGATCAAGACTATGCAAGCTGTCGCCTTCAATAATGGCAGCAGACATTTCTTCGCGACGAAATATATTTTCAAAAGCGCGTTTGACAGTGGATGTGCCTGCGCCGGATGAGCCGGTTACAGCAATCACGGGATGTTTACGGGACATGTTTTCTCCTCCAAATGGATTGTTATTGAATTTTTCAGAGTTGATTCTAGCAGAATGCCCATTTAAGATGTGGCGATCATTTCAAGGTCTTGCTGAGAGCAATTTATGCCCTAAGTTGAATTCTCAAGGCTTGTTTGCAAAACATTATGTTCGCTTATAAGCCCAGATCATCAATCCAACTCCAGCCAGAACCATAGGCAAACTGAGCCACTGCCCCATGCTGACACCGAAGGTCATCAGGCCAAAAATGCCATCGTCCGGGTTGCGCGTATATTCGGCAATAAATCGGAAGCAGCCATAGCCGATGATGGACAGGCCAAAAACTGCACCGGTTGGGCGCGGCTTTTTTGAATACAGCCAGAGTAGCGTAAACAGCGCTACTCCTTCCAAGGCGAATTCATACAGCTGGGAAGGATGGCGCGGCACATTGTCCACGTTGGGAAATACCATACCCCAGGGCAGGTCGGTGGGGCGCCCCCACAGTTCGGCATTGATGAAATTTCCTATACGTCCGGCTCCCAAACCCAATGGAGCGAGGGGCGCGATAAAATCAATCAGTTCAAGCCACACAATCTGACGCTTGCGCGCAAACAGCGCCATGGCAATCAACACTCCCAAAAAGCCGCCATGAAATGACATTCCCCCTTTCCATACGGCAAATATTTCCAGCGGTTGTGAGAAGTAATAACCAGGATGATAAAACAACACTTCACCCATTCGTCCGCCGACTACCACGCCCAATACGCCGTAGAATAATAAATCGTCGAGCATCTTGTCGTCCCAGCCGGGGCGGTTAAGTGTGCGCACGCGTTGCTTGCCCAGCCAGAGGAATAGCATGAAGCCAATCAGATACATCAATCCGTACCAATGCACGGCAAGCGGGCCCAGATGAATGGCGACAGGATCAAATTGGGGATGGATGAGCATGGTTTACGCGTTAAGTTGGGTTAGAATCACATCGGTAACCGCTATTCAACGAATAGAGGTTCCCTACTCTTAAAATAGCATCGGGTGCGAATTATACGTGATTCAACCGCGCGCTCTACCCGGCGCGATCTTTATATTAAGGAAATTGAAATGCCAGTTTATCGTTCCCGCACTTCCACACATGGTCGCAACATGGCCGGAGCCCGTTCCCTGTGGCGCGCCACAGGGATGACCGAGGGTGACTTCGGCAAGCCGATTATTGCCATTGCCAACTCATTCACCCAGTTTGTCCCCGGTCACGTGCACCTGAAGGATATGGGGCAACTGGTGGCCCGCGAGATTGAGAAAGCGGGGGGGGTTGCAAAAGAATTTGACACCATCGCCATTGATGATGGGATCGCCATGGGGCACAGCGGCATGCTGTATTCATTGCCATCGCGCGAACTGATCGCCGACTCGGTCGAGTACATGGTCAACGCGCATTGTGCCGATGCTCTGGTGTGCATTTCAAATTGCGACAAAATTACCCCGGGAATGCTGATGGCAGCCATGCGCCTGAATATTCCGGTAGTGTTTGTTTCCGGCGGCCCTATGGAAGCGGGAAAAGTGAATTGGCAAGGCCAAGCCAAAGGCCTCGATTTGATCGATGCCATGGTAGCCGCAGCGGATAGCAAATACAGCGACGAAGAAGTCGAAGCAATTGAGCGCTCAGCCTGTCCGACCTGCGGTTCGTGTTCCGGCATGTTTACTGCGAACTCGATGAATTGTCTGGCCGAGGCGCTGGGTTTGGCGTTGCCCGGGAATGGTTCGCTGGTGGCGACCCATGCCGAACGTAAACAGCTGTTCCTGCGTGCAGGGCGATTGATTGTTGAGTTGTGCAAACGGTATTACGAGCAGGATGATGCAACTGTTTTGCCTCGCGGTATTGCCACCTTCGAGGCGTTCGAAAATGCCATGTCGCTGGATATTGCAATGGGCGGTTCGACCAATACCGTATTGCACTTGTTGGCGATTGCGCGTGAAGCCGAAGTCGATTTCACCATGAAGGATATGGACAGGCTGTCGCGCCGGGTGCCGACTTTGTGCAAAGTGGCCCCTTCGTCAGAATACCACATGGAAGATGTGCACCGCGCAGGAGGTATCGCAGCTATTCTGGGTGAGCTCGATCGCGCCGGCTTGTTGCATCCCGATGCCGCAACCGTGCACAGTCGCACTCTGCGTGAAGGGTTGCAAAAATGGGATGTTGCGCAAACAGGCGACGAAGAGGCCAGGAAATTTTTCCGTGCCGCTCCTGGTGGGATTATCACTACTATCGCTTTTTCACAATCGATGCTCTATCCCGAACTGGATACGGATCGCAGCAAGGGCTGTATTCGTGATCAGGCGCATGCTTTTTCGCAGGATGGCGGACTGGCGGTATTGCATGGCAATATTGCCGTGGATGGCTGCATTGTCAAAACGGCGGGCGTGGATAGCAGTATTCTGAAATTTACCGGACGCGCGCGCGTGTTTGAAAGTCAGGATGATGCCGTTGCCGCTGTTCTGGCCGATCAAATAGTTGCGGGAGATGTGCTTGTAATACGCTACGAAGGGCCGAAAGGCGGCCCGGGGATGCAAGAGATGCTGTACCCGACCAGTTACCTGAAATCGAAGGGACTGGGCAAAGTGTGCGCCTTGCTCACTGACGGACGTTTTTCCGGTGGTACCTCGGGCTTGAGCATTGGTCACGTTTCTCCCGAAGCCGCCCAAGGGGGCGCGATAGGCTTGGTGGAAGAAGGCGACACCATCGAAATCGACATCCCCCATCGCAGCATCAGGATAGCCATTTCTGATAGCGAACTGGAGGAACGCCGTACGGCGATGGAAGCCAAGGGCAAACAAGCCTGGAAACCGGTCAGCCGCCAACGCCATGTTTCCGCCTCCTTGCGTGCTTATGCAGCGATGACCACGAGTGCCGATAAAGGTGCGGTGCGCGACGTTTCTCAGGTGGAGTAACGCGCTCTGCGGGGAGTGACACCATGCAAGCCATTTTGATTGCCAATCCCAAAGGTGGAAGCGGCAAAACCACGCTTTCCACCAACCTTGCCGGTTATCTGGCATCGCGCGGTCAGCGGGTGACCCTGCTGGATTTGGATCGGCAAAAATCGGCGTCGCAATGGCTGTCTGGTCGTCCTTTTGATCTCCCTCTTATTGACTTGCTCCAAGCGGACTCGAAAAAGAAAGCTCCTGCAGACTGGCTGGTAATTGATTCCCCAGCCGGACTCCATGGCAAGAATCTTGAACTAGCATTGAAATTGGTAAACAAGGTTATTGTGCCGATTGCTCCGTCGCTGTTTGATATTCAAGCCAGCCGTGAGTTCCTGCAACTGCTCAGTCAGGAAAAGTCGGTGCGCAAGGGCAAAGTTTTTGTAGGAATAGTTGGGATGCGCATGTCGCCGCACACTCGTGCAGCGACGACTCTGGAACAATTTATTGCAAGACTGGATTTGCTTGTGCTGGCTTACCTGCGTGAGACACAGGTCTACGTGAATGCCGCCTTCGAGGGTAAAACACTATTCGATTTACCGGCTTCGGTTGCCGAAAGGGAACTGGAGCAGTGGGCTTATCTGCTAAATTGGCTGGAACATAGTCACTGATCCATCCCGTTGCATTGTTTGTCGCGGAAGAAAGTCAGACCGAATGACTTTTTGTAATTGGCCAACGTGTCAACGACAACCCTATGACAAGCGTTATTGCCCACATCAACACTGAAATATGCGAATTTATTTGGGTTTGCAAAAAAGTCGGGGTTGGTTAGAATAGAGGGGGCAGTGATGTCCTAAAAGTTTGATCAAGTTTATAAATCTAAAATGGAGAGGCAAAATAATTATGAAATCTATCATCGTTAGCATGATTCTAGCAGCAGGTTTGATGGCCGCAGGTACAGCAACAGCGGGTGCCTTTAATACTGGCCCATGCAAGGCTTGTCATGCAGTAGGTAAAGATGTTGTAGGACCAGATTGGAAAGTAGTTGCTGATGCCTATGGCGATTCCAAAACTCTGGCAGCACTTTTTAAGTCCGGCTTCAAAGCGGAAGATCGTAAAATAGCTTCATCCAATCCTAAATGGAAAGGTCAAGCAGCCATTATGACAGCTCAATTTGGCACTTTTATTAAAGGTCACGAAGATGATGCAGCAGAAGCACTTTTCGCTGCTGTTAAAGCGGGTAAGCTCTAAACACTTCAGGTGTTAGTGGATGTTAAAGGCGGCCTGTCGGGCCGCCTTTTTAATGGCTGAAGGGTGCGTAATGTGGCATTGGGCAATGCCGACTTGTCCAGGATGAATGGCTTGTTTAAAAAAGTTCCCAGAGTCGGCTCCATTTGTATTGGTGGCATGTAAATAATGAAAACGATAATTCTGTGCCAAGTGGCTATTTTGTGTTTGCTTCTTGCTGCCTGCGAGGACAATACTGATAAACATAGCAGCCGCGCCTCGTTAAGTGAGGTTTCGTCGCTGATTCAACGAAATGGCTGTAATCATTGCCATGACATTGACATGCGAGTGGTCGGTCCCTCATGGATGGCTGTTTCAATGAAATATAAGGGCGTCACTAAGTATACTTACCGTGGTCAAGAATATTCCCTGGAAGATGGGCTGGTCATTAAGATATCTCAGGGCGGTTCAGGTAACTGGGGAACCATGCCCATGCCAGGAAATGATCAGCTGGGCGCCAAGCAGGATGAAATCCGCAAGCTCGTCAGATTTGTGCTGGGACTGTCGAATTAAGAAGAAATCAAGTCCGGTAAATTGACAAGAAGGAATGGGCTACGGATAATTGGCCACTCTCTTTTTCTGTTACAAATTTCCTATGCGTAATATGCATTTGTCTCTGCTTCTGGCGGCTTCGCTTGCTGCCGCACTGACGGGGTGTGGCAAATCCGAAACACCCGCATCGTCTTCGGCAAATTCAACAGCCGGTTCCGTTGGTTCTGACGTGCTGGTCGTCAAGATCGGCGCCTCCGCGCCGCTGACCGGGCCACAGGCTCATATTGGCAAGGACAATGAGAACGGTACGCGCATGGCGATCGACGATGCAAATGCCAAGGGCGTAACTCTGGGCGGCAAAAAAGTTCGCTTCGAGTTACTCAGCGAAGATGACCAGACCGACCCAAAAACAGCCACCATTGTGGCGCAAAAGCTGGTGGATGCAAAAGTGAATGGAGTGATCGGCCACCTTAATTCCGGCACCACTATTCCCGCCTCAAGAATTTACAACGACAATGGTATTCCGCAAATTTCACCTTCTGCCACGGCGGTAGCCTATACTAACCAAGGTTTTAAAGCGGCTTTTCGCGTGATGGCCAACGATGGGCAGCAGGGTAAAGTGCTGGGTGAATTTGCCGCAAAGAATTTAGGTGCCAAGAAAATTGCCGTAGTGGATGACCGGACAGCCTACGGTCAGGGACTGGCCGATGAATTTATTAAATCTGCCCAGGCCAATGGCGCACAGATTGTCACGCATGAATATACTACCGACAAGGCTGTGGACTTTACCGCCGTACTGACCTCATTCAAAGGCAAGAAACCCGACCTGGTGTTTTTCGGTGGAATGGATCCCCAGGGGGCGCCTATGCTCAAGCAACTCAGATCGCTTGCACTGGATGCAAAATTCATGATGGGCGATGGTGGCTTCAATCCCAAGTTCATTGAAAATGCGGGAACCTCCTCGGAGGGAGCTTATGCGTCATTGCCCGGCATACCGCTGGGGCAAATGCCGAGTGGCAAAGATTTTTCGCAACGCTACGAAGCCAAGTTCAAGCAGCCTATTCAACTGTATGCTCCCTATTGCTACGATGCGGTTAATGTGATGATCGCAGCCATGCAAAAGGCAGACTCGGCTGAACCGGCAAAATATTTGCCCGAATTGGCCAAAACAGAATTTGACGGTGTCACTGCGAAAATTGCCTTTGACGAAAAGGGTGACCTTAAAGGGGGCGCAATTACCCTGTATCAGGTGCAGCAAGGCAAATGGCAGTCACTACAAACAATCGGTGGCGCACCTGTGGCGGCCCATTAATGGCTTAACCCATAAATGACCAAAGCGACACCGTGCGTGTCGCTTTTTCTTTGGATACTCTTGGACATCTTTTTACAACAGATTATTAATGGCCTGGTGCAAGGCAGTGTGTATGCACTGGTTGCGCTTGGCTATACCATGGTATACGGCATTCTGGGCTTGATTAATTTTGCGCACGGCGAAGTCGTGATGGTTGGCGCGATGGTGGCCCTGACCGTCAGTCATCTGCTACTGGCGGCCGGATTGCCGCCTCTGCTGGTGCTATTAATCGCCCTGATCGTAGCAGCGGCAGTTTGCATGCTCTTGGGGTATAGCATTGAGCGAATTGCGTATCGTCCTCTGCGCAATGCACCGCGCTTGGCACCGCTGATTACCGCCATTGGGGTTTCCATTGTCCTGCAAAATTTGGCGATGATTTTCTGGGGGCGGGAATATCACGCTTTCCCGCAACTGTTGCCCAACACTACTCATGCTTTCGGTGGCGCGGTTATCAATGACGTGCAACTGGTGATCGTGCTGGTTGCAGTGCTGATGATGACAGGACTGATGTTGCTGGTGCACCGCACCCGCCTTGGACGCGCCATGCGCGCGGTGGCAGAAAATCCTTCTGCTGCAATATTGATGGGCGTGGATATCAATCGCGTAATTTCTCTGACTTTTATGACTGGTTCCGCGCTGGCTGCGGTAGCAGGCATCATGGTGAGCGCAAATTACGGAATCGTGCATTATTACATGGGCTCAATACTCGGGCTGAAAGCCTTCACCGCAGCGGTGCTCGGGGGTATTGGCAATTTGCGCGGCGCGATGCTGGGCGGACTGCTTCTCGGGTTGATCGAAAGTTTTGGGGCGGGCTACATCGGTGATTTGAGCGGTGGCTTCTTCGGGAGCAATTATCAGGATGTATTTGCTTTCTTTGTGTTGATTGCCGTGCTGATTTTTCGTCCTTCCGGATTACTTGGCGAACGCGTTGCGGAACGGGCCTGAGATTTTTCAATGACGACTTTGGATAAATTTCCTTACTGCAAAAAGTGCAACGCATGGCGAGTTTATGCGATGCTTGGCGTGGTCCTTCTGGCGCTGCCGTTTGTGACGGACGCGCTGTTCGGGCGGGGATGGGTGCGCATTGCAGATTTTGCGCTGCTGTATATTATGTTGGCGTTGGGGCTGAATATTGTGGTTGGCTACGCCGGCTTGCTAGACCTCGGGTATGTGGCGTTTTTCGCCGTGGGGGCTTACAACTACGCATTGCTCTCCTCGCCTCAGTTCGGCTTGCATTGGCCGGTTTGGGTGGTGTTGCCGCTGGGCGGTTTGCTGGCTTGCTGCTTCGGTGTGCTGCTCGGTGCGCCTACCTTACGGTTACGCGGTGACTATCTGGCCATTGTCACGCTGGGGTTTGGCGAAATCATTCGTATCTTTCTCAATAACCTGAATGCGCCAATCAATATCACCAACGGCCCGCAGGGTATCAACATGATAGACCCGGTACAAAGTGGCGGGTTTTCTCTGGGGTCAATGCATCAAATATTCGGCATCAACGTCCCCTCGGTGCATCTATATTATTACCTGTTCCTATGTTTTACGCTGCTGGTGATATTCGTGTCACTGCGCCTGGAAAACTCGCGGATTGGCCGCGCCTGGATGGCGATCCGCGAAGACGAAGTGGCAGCAGAAGCGATGGGCATCAACACGCGCAACATCAAGCTGCTTGCCTTTGCCATGGGGGCAACTTTCGGCGGCCTTTCCGGGGGATTGTTTGCCGGATTTCAGGGGTTCATCAGCCCCGAAAGTTTTGGACTGATGGAATCCGTGATGATCCTTTGCATGGTAGTGCTGGGGGGCATGGGCAATATCGGCGGCGTGGTGCTGGGCGGCGTGCTGTTGGTATTGTTACCGGAAGCCTTGCGCAACGGCGCGGGGCCGGTGCAACAATGGCTGTTCGGCAAGACGCTGGTTGACCCGGAAAGCTTGCGCATGCTGCTGTTCGGCTTGGCACTGATCGTTGTGATGCTGGTACGCCCTGCCGGATTGTGGCCTTCCACGCAACGCCGCCGCGAGCTGTCGGACAGTGATGAAGACGTAGTTAAGCAGGAACAGGGGAGCGTGTATGACGCCTCAAAATAACCCCCTGCTCGAACTCAACGGCCTGGGCAAGCACTTCGGCGGTTTGGCGGCACTCACCGATGTTTCTCTGCATATCAATCGCGGAGAAATTTATGGCTTGATTGGCCCCAACGGTGCGGGCAAGACCACGCTATTTAATGTGGTCACCGGCTTGTATCAGCTCGACAACGGAACATTCACTTTTGACGGGGTGGCCTACGTTCGTTGCAAGCCGCATGTGTTAGCCCAAGCGGGCATCGCACGCACGTTCCAGAATATTCGCCTGTTCGCCAACATGAGCGCGCTCGAAAACATTATGGTGGGGCGGCATGTCCGAACTCACACGGGCATTTGGGGCGCATTGACGCGCAACACTGCCGCGCGCATCGAAGAGCGCGTTATTTCGCTGCGCGCACGCGAACTACTGCGTTATGTGGGGATAGATCGCCCGCATCAAACATTGGCCAAACACCTCTCGTATGGGGAACAGCGCCGTCTGGAAATCGCCCGTGCCCTGGCGACCGAACCTAAATTGCTGGCGCTGGATGAACCGGCTGCAGGCATGAATGCCACCGAAACGGAAAGCTTGAAATCCTTGCTGCAAACCATACGTGCAAGTGGAATCACAGTCATGCTGATTGAACACGATGTCAAACTGATTCTGGGGCTATGCGATCGTGTGGCGGTGCTTGATTATGGCAAGAAAATTGCAGAAGGCGTACCGGAAGAAGTACGGAGAAATCCGGCGGTGATTGCCGCCTATCTTGGTGGTGAGGCAGCCAATCTGCCTGCCTCCGGAGTAGGAGAGGGAGAATGAGCGAACTTCATGTTCAACCGCTGCTGGAAGTTCGCAGCCTTAAAGTTGCCTACGGTGGCATTCAAGCGCTGAAAGGGATTGATCTGACCGTGGCTCGCGGCGAACTGGTCGCGCTCATCGGCAGCAATGGTGCGGGTAAAACAACCACCCTCAAATCGCTGGCCGGATTGCTGCATCCCACGGGGGGAAATATTCACTATGCAGGAATCTCCCTGCGTACGATCTCTGCCCATCAGCGTGTTCACAATGGCTTGGCACTGGTACCCGAGGGGCGTGGAATATTCGCCCGCCTCACCGTGGCAGAAAATTTACTGATGGGCGCATACACCCGAAATGACAATTCGCAAATTGCCATTGATCTTGAGCATAAATATGAGTTGTTTCCCCGATTGGCGGAACGCCGGATGCAACTCGCCGGTACGCTTTCCGGTGGTGAACAGCAAATGGTGGCGATGGCACGCGCGCTGATGAGTCGTCCGCAATTGCTGATGCTGGATGAGCCGAGTATGGGACTCGCGCCCATGATGGTCACCAAAATATTCGAAACCATTCACGATATTTCCAGGCAAGGCGTGTCTATCCTGCTGGTCGAACAAAACGCCAAACTTGCTCTCGAAGTGGCACAACGCGGGTATGTACTGGAAGGCGGTTTAATTACCTTGTCAGGTGCGTCGGGTGATCTGTTGGGTAGCGATGCGGTGCAGCGCGCGTATCTGGGAGGTTAGTCAGCCCGGAGTTTCACCGGACTCAACTCAATTGAGTGGTGATAAATTTCCATTCAGACGGATCAAGTGGGGTAATAGACAGGCGGTTGCCGCGTTGCAAAATGCGCATACGCTCAAGCTGAGGGTGCGTGCGCAGTTCGGCCAGCGAAATCAGGGGAATTCTTTTAACCAATTGCACGTCGACATTAAACCAGCGTGGCGTTTCCTGCGTGGCTTTGGGGTCGAAATATTTACTTTTGCGTTCGAATTGCTTTGCATCCGGATAGGCGGTGCTGGCAACACGGGCAATTCCGGCAATGCCGGGCTCTTTGCAGTTGGAGTGGTAAAACAACACACCATCGCCGACGCTCATCTGGTCGCGCATAAAATTTCTGGCCTGATAATTACGCACGCCGTACCAAGCCACAGTTTGTTCTGGCAAAAGAGCAAGGTCATCAATGCTTACATCGCCGGGTTCGGATTTCATTAACCAGTAACGCATTTTTGTTTCTCCTCTGTGAGCTCTGTGTTCTCTGTGTCTAAACGAGTTTTTCAGGTTAAATTTTGCTTTGATTTATAATCAGCACGGAGGCATCGTCATGAGGTTTATTGCTTCCCATTGCACTTTTCCAGTCACGGGAAAATATTGCTATGTCCAGAGTGCTTCCATATTTTTGAACAATTTCACAAATCCAGGCATCTCCCAACTCCTCACCCTCGGCATCCAGTGATTCAAGTACGCCGTCCGTACAGGTAAACAATACGGATTGAGCGGACCAGGGTGCGTGGAAAAATTCAAAATCGAGCTTGCTTGAAGGCAAAATTCCCAGCGAAAGATTCTTTGAGCTAAAAGATTGTATTTCGCCGTTATTGTTCACATACACTTTGGGTGTGCCCCCCAGCCATCCGGTCAGTTGAGAGGCGGTTGGATCCACATGAATAAATGTTCCGGCCAGAAAATGACCGGGCAAGGAAAGTTCCCGAATTTTGTCATTGATTTCAGGAACGATATTGCTCAGCGGCATGCCTCTTTTTGACATCGAATTGAATGCCTGTATCGCAGGCAATACATTGATTGCAGCAGACAAACCATGCCCCATGGCATCCAGCATCATTACATTGAGACCGCCATCCGCTGTGGGAGAAACGGAAATCGCATCGCCGCTGAAGTGGTGTGACGCTGACTCGATCGAATACTCCACCCGTGAATCATGATTCTTGTTTAAATAATGATTCATTACAAAAGCAGCGATCTCGTTTTCTTCTTCCTGCGCGGCTTTATAGGTATTGAGCTGTTTTTGCATGGCATGGATCCGGCTCATGACATTCATTTTTGCCAGCAGAACAGCCGGATCAACCGGTTTGGAGAAGAAGTCATCCCCACCCACTTTAAGTGCGTACAAACGATCTGTTTGATCCGAGAGTCCGGTCAGAAAGATGATTGGCACCCATGCCGAATGTTCGGCTCGGATCGCTTTTGTCGTTTCATACCCATCCATTCCCGGCATGATGACATCCATTAAAACCAGATCGGGTTTGACTTCGCGGAACATCTCTATAGCCTGTTCCCCCGAATGAGCCATATGTACAGTATGCCCATATTGACTCAGCAACGCGGCAATCAGCATGGCCTGAGATCGCTCATCCTCGACCAATAGCACGGTAAGCGCATTGATTGAATCTTCTTTGCGCGAGCGAAGCAACTCTCCGTCTGACATCGCCTGGGCAAAAGAATTAATAGACATTAAAGATATCCGTCCTTGTCAAATGGGCAGCAGGATGAATTTGCACTTTCCAACATTTATGATACGGCTTCCACCTTAATTTTTCCCGCAGCATAGAATTGGCCTTTTGTCCCCTCTTCCACCGGGGGAGGGCTAGGGAGGGGGAGCCGTGCAACAAATTATGGAAGTATCAATTATTCAGGCTTCTTGGTCGGTTCGACTGCTGAAGCACCCGTGATTTCGATCTTGGCTTTTGCCATCAGGTCATCGACGAACTTCTTCAAGTTTTGCTGTTGCAGCTGCTTGGACAATTGAGGCTTGACTTGCTCCAGAGCTGGAGGCTGTTGGGTGCGGGTATCTTCCAGCAGTATCACATGATAGCCATATTGGGTTTTGACGGGTTCTAGTGTAAATTTTCCTTTTTCCAGCTTGGCAACTGCAGCGCCAAATTCAGGAACCATACCGTGCGGGTCAAACCAGCCAAGATCGCCTCCGGAATTCTTTGAGCCTTGGTCGGTGGTTTTTTCTTTGGCCAGTTTTTCGAATTGTTTCGGATTCACTTTCAGCTTGGCAATAATGTCTTTGGCTTCAGCTTCGCTTTTTACCAGAATGTGGCGTGCCTTATATTCTGTTCCTGACATCTGAGCTTTGATCTTCTCATATTCGGCTTTCAGCATGTCGTCGGTAACCGGATTGGTCTTGATGTAATCCTGGGCAAAAGCATTGGCAAGAATAGCTTGCTTGGTCAGATTGATTTGATCAATCACTTCAGGTGTTGCATCCAGTTTCTTCTTGGTTGCTTCCTGGGCAACAATCATCTGTATGGCCAGCTGATTGATGATCGCTTTACGCGCTTCCGGACTATCTTGCCGCCCCATCGCCTTGCCCTCGCCGATAATATTGTCGACCGTGGCATTGCTGATCGGGGTGCCGTTTACCGTGGCTGCGACACCTCCGGTTGTCGAAGTGCTGGCGGCCTTGCTCTGATCTCCCTTGTTACACGCGCTCAGACTGAACAGTGCTACGACGCTTACCAACAGCATGCTGAATTTAATTGACTTCATTTACAGATCCTTAAAAGGTAAAACAAAAAATAAATATAAATAATGATTCGGCCGAATGATTCCCTCGGACCAAGCCTGATATAGTAAGCGTAATCCCCCTACCTAATCAATCCAATCCCCTACATCTAACACGACATCAGAAAATGTAGGGCGTCAATAACCAACTTAATGGTATTTTTGAAATTTTTATCTCCCTTATTTTCGCTGGTAAGTTACAAAGTCGTATTCCAAGGGTTCGGGCAATTCCTGGGAACGTTTCTCGCGCGATAATTCCAGCCATTCAGCTTGATTGAACTCGGGAAAAAAGGCATCGCCTGTTACATCCTTTTGAACATGAGTGATATATAGCCTATCCGCCAGCGGCAAAGACAGAGCGTATAACTCAGCCCCGCCCACGATAAAAATTTCATGATCTGCAGCGCAACTGGCAATGGCATTCTCTAGTGAATGAGCCATCACGCACCCTTCAACATGTAAACTCTCGTTGCGAGTCACAATGACAGTGGTGCGTCCGGGCAAGGGCTTGCCGATGGAGTCAAAAGTCTTGCGACCCATGATCATGTGATGCCCCATGGTCAGTGCCTTGAAATGCTTGAGGTCTTCCGGACAGCGCCAGGGCAGGGTGTTATTGACACCTATGGTTCGGTTTTGTGCCATGGCTACCACGATGGAAATAATCGGCCGGCTCATATGGCTACCGGCGCTTTGATCGCCGGATGCGGGTCATACCCTTCGAGCGTGAAATCTTCAAATTTGAAGTCGAAAATATTACTGATCCCGGGATTAATGCGCATAATGGGTAAATTTCGCGGTTCACGTGAAAGTTGCAACGCCGTTTGTTCCATATGATTAATGTAGAGGTGTGCATCACCGAAAGTATGCACAAAATCGCCCGGTTTCAGGCCGCAGACCTGTGCCATCATCAAGGTCAGTAGCGCATAAGACGCAATATTGAAGGGTACCCCAAGAAAAATGTCCGCACTGCGCTGGTAGAGTTGGCAGGACAGCTTGCCATCTGCAACATAAAATTGAAAGAAAGCATGACAAGGCGCGAGCTTCATCTGGTTGAGTTCGCCAACGTTCCAGGCTGAGACAATCAACCGGCGCGAATCGGGATTCTTTTTAATCTGGTCAATCACTTCAGAAATCTGATCCACCACGCGGCCATCCACCGTTTGCCATGAACGCCATTGCTTGCCGTACACTGGCCCGAGATTGCCGTGTTCATCCGCCCATTCATCCCAGATACTCACGCCGTTTTCTTTAAGGTAACGGGTGTTGGTGTCGCCCTGCAAAAACCACAACAATTCATGCACGATAGACTTCAAGTGGCATTTTTTGGTCGTGACCAGCGGAAAACCCTGCTGCAGATCAAAGCGCATCTGGTAGCCGAAAACACTCACCGTTCCAGTGCCGGTGCGGTCGGATTTTTGTGTGCCTTGCTTCAGCACATGTTGCATCAAGTCCAGGTATTGGCGCATAAAGATTCCATCTATCTGCGGCGCACTTTGTATAATGCGCCACACATCAAAATTTCGAGGACGCAATGCTAGCACAACTCAACCTCTCCCAGACTTCACAGACCGCCACCTTAGCCAGACACCTGTTAGTGTTGATGCCGAAAGGTAAAGCCCTGCCAAAAGACTTGCCGCATGGCGATCTGTTGGTTACCGTGCTCAAACGTCGCAACATGAAAGCGGATGAAATGGCGAAATCACCGATTAGCGCTAATGCTGTCAGTGGCGTATTGGTGGCTTGGGTGATGCTGGATTTTGAAAACGATACTTTTGCTTTGCAAACTCAAGTACGCAAGGCTTTACAACTATTGCTGGAAGAACATCCCAAGGAACTGGGCATAGTGGTGGTGGGTGATAAGTCACAGCGCAAACGTGCTGCGGAACTGGCAGTATACGGTGCTTGGGTGAATGGATCGCCGTTGCCGGTGCGCAAGAAAAAGGACGAGCGCAAGCCATTGCAAACCCTTTCACTGCATGGCTATGCAGATAAAAAAGCATTCGACACAATTAAAGCCCAGGCCGCAGGCAATTTTCTGTGCCGTGAACTCACCGTTTTGCCGCCAAATGAATTGACACCGGGTCAATACCGCGCCCGAATTAAAAAACTGGCCAGCCAGCACAATTGGCAGCATGAAGAGTTTGACATGAAAGCGCTGCGCAAAATGGGTGCGGGGGCCTTCGTTGCCGTGGCTCAGGGTAGCGATCCGGAAGATGCAGCCATCGTTCATTTGAGCTACAAACACCCCAAGGCGAAACAAACCGTTGCTCTGGTTGGCAAGGGGATTTGTTTCGATACCGGCGGCCACAACCTCAAACCTGCACGCTATATGCACAACATGCACGAGGATATGAACGGTTCGGCGGTCGCGCTGGGCATCCTGCTTGCGGCGACGCAAAATAAATTGCCGGTCAATCTGGAATGCTGGCTGGCACTGGCGCAGAACCATATCGGCCCCAAGGCCTATAAACAAAACGATGTAGTGACGGCCTTGAACGGTACCACTATTGAAATCATGCACACCGATGCAGAAGGGCGCATGGTACTGGCCGATACGCTGACCCTCGCTTCTCGCAAGAAACCCGATCTGATGATTGATTTTGCCACGCTCACCGGAAGCATGGCGATGGCTTTGGGCGCGCGCTATTCAGGCGTGCTGGGTAATCGGGATGCTCTCGTGCAACTCGCGGTCAGCACTGGCAAGCAGAGCGGTGAGCGCTTGTGTGCGTTTCCGCTGGATGAGGATTACGAAACCGCTCTGGATTCCAAAGTGGCCGATATCAAACAATGTACGCTGGATGGAGAAGCCGACCACATACTCGCCACCCGTTTTCTCAAG
>Ga0364866_10328_pt1 | contig 32358 bp, 26 predicted proteins | sample ExccelAu500001D3_3_FD_206913 | JGI IMG/M metagenome (GOLD analysis project Ga0364866, IMG submission 206913) | Enriched cells from Trout Bog Lake Hypolimnion, Wisconsin, USA - BchlTB.Aug13.5000.01.D3 | ecosystem: Environmental > Aquatic > Freshwater > Lake > Hypolimnion/Profundal zone | place...
TGCAGCACTTGCTGCATTTGATGTGCTAGCGGTTGCAGTCCAAGAATCCGCTAAGGTTGAAACGGCAGATGCACCTAAAGCTATTTTAACTATGTCCGCTCCACCATTACCTAAATCAGTAATAGTATCAATGCCAGAAATATTAAAAGTATCTATGCCAGCGCCACCAGTCAAAGTAGCGTGACTATTAGTGGTGTCATAAAGGCTGTTGGCTAATGTATTTCCGGTGACGGTTAAGTTAATAGCGCCTGAAATTTTAGATAATAATGCGTTGTCTGCCGACGATTGTGGTGCAGTTATGGCTAAAGCACTGCCAATATTACTTTGGGTAATGCTGGTGATTTTTGCAATATTGTTCTGCAAAGTGTCTAAATTAGAGGCTATATTAGCGCCGGTATCGGTTACAGTCATTGAGCTAACATGGGTGTTTGCTGCTGTACTTGCAACTGTAGCTCCAGTCACACCAGAAACTGTTAAAGTATAATTACCGATTATTTTACTGAGTGCAGTGGAATTTGCGATCAGTTGTGTGGCTGTTAAAGCTAAAGCAGTACCTAAATTGCTTTGGGTAATGCTAGTGATTTTGGCGGCATTATTTTGCAAGGTGCCTATGTTAGCGACAATATTAGCACCGGTATCGGTTACGGTCATTGAGCTTACATGCGTATTGGCAGCGGTAGTGGCTACAGTAGCGCCAGTAACGCCAGAGACAGTTAAATTATAGCTGCCACTAATCTTGTTAAGAGCGGTTGCATCAGCACTGAGTTGAGTCGCGGTTATGGCTAATGCAGTTACTGTTCCACTTTGGCTTATGCTAGAAATTTTAGTGTTATTTGTCTGCAATGCATCAATGTTCAGAGCTATGTTTGCAGAGCTGTCAGTAATGGCAAAACTACTTGTGCCAAGGCTAGAAAGGTTGCTTAAGAAAGTGGCTATGCTTCCACTGCTAGGAACCGGAGTTGGAGTTGGATTTGTTGACTTTATGGTAAAGCCTAGGGCATCCAATTGCTTTAGGTCGACTGCAGTTAGTGTTTGGGTTGTTGAGCCATTATAGAATTCATCAAAAGGGTCGATATTGCCCTGTACGCCACTATTTAGAAAATCACTAGGGTCTGAGTTTATGCCGTAGTCAGCTATTTTTGTTTTTCCGCCATCTAAAGAAAAATAAGACGCGGCAGAGGGGCTTGTGGCAGTAAAAAGTAAATTTCCTTGAGAGGTATAGCGAAATAAATCAAAAATATCTGGTGTTGGGCCATAAGGAATTCTTCCTAGTACATGTGTTAACTCATGTAGAGCAACACCAGGCAACAAACTAGAATTTATATCCTTGGCAAATGTCGCGTTGCCATCATTGGTACCAGATGTTGCCAATCCCCAAAGTTTAAGTTGAGCATTCCAAACTACAACTGTGCTTTGACCTTGTATAGATGTGCCTGTGGGTAGCGCGTTGAAAGTAGTGTCTCCAGTTGCGGCATGGCTTAATAAATCTGATTTAACCGTAGCATAAGACATCCCAAATCCCCCGCTAGGTCCGGCATAAGCGCCGCCACCTGTGCCGGAACACGTTATGCTGATATTTAAAACTATATTGTTAGATAGGGCGTTGCAGATTTGTTGAGCCGCATTAATAATGCCGGCTTGAAAAGTTGATGGTGCCGTGCTAACAGTGCTGTCCCAAACTAGATTAATTCTAAAACCACCTGTTGAGCCAACTAAAGTAGCGGCAGGCGCGGTTGAGGCTAGTGCAGGTATTGCATAAACGGTGCTTGTGTTGCTGGCAGCGGCAAACCAGCTAGGATTAGAGTAGTCACTATAAGGATTTGATGTTGATGGGTTAGAGCTATTCTGATTAGTATTTGATACCGAACTCAAGTAGTCTAGGCTATCATCTGTACTTGTGATTTTTGAGCTAACTAATAAATTTGTTGTTTTCATGATCCTAACCTTAATTTATATTCAGTTTTATATTCAACTTGAAATCGTGAAGGTTACGTATGATTATGCTCAGACAATCAAAACTTACCTTTTAATCTTGTATTTTAATTAAGATTAAAGATTAGGTATGAATTTTAAATACCGTATTGTAATTATATAGGGAAGATCTGATTATTTAAGTCAAGATTAAGCGGTATATTTGACTTTAATTTGAGCTAATAGGATTAAGTCTAGGTGCACACGAATTACCTAACTTATATACTAACAAAACTTTATGGGAAAAGCGCAAGATAAAGACTTTTTTGACTCAAGTCATAGAACATAGCGGAGTTCCGCAAACTTTTTCGGTTCTATGGTATTTAGCGAGCCTAAGCTACATTAAGGCTGTTAATAATAGAAAACTCATTCGCCTAAAGCAATCTAGAGCAAACAGGCAAGATAAAAAAAATCCAATAATAAATTCCACGAAGAAGCATTCAGGTAAAGGTTAGTTTATCGCTATCGTTCAGAATCCAGCCTACGAATTGATTCGTCGTACAGCCATGAAACTTTCATGAGTCGTTATTAAATATGGCCTGTGATAAAAAGTGTTTTTATAAAGCGAATTCAGCTCTGAGGTTTAGCTTTACTATTCACCCTATGCAGAACGACATCAATTTTTCGCCTAAACCTTATCGTCTTAATGCAGTAATTGCTTGGATTGGACTTTTGCAACATCCTAGCCTATGTATGAAGAAGGCTAGGGTTGGGGTAATAATCCTAAGAGTTCTACAAAGATAACTGCAAAAACATCTGAAAAGATTAATACTTATAGTGTTGATGTAGAGCAATTTGGAATGCCTTGGCAAAAAGAGGCACTAGAATTAATCATAAAACGATCATTTAGAGTCGTACGGCCAATTAACATACGAAACAACATACTGTCTCGATTTGTTAATGTCATTTCTGCGTTAATGACTGCGGAACCGAGTAATAATTGTGTTTCTATCACATAGCGACGCTGTTTATGGCCGCCAGAGTCAGAGACTATGCGCCTATCTTTGACAGCAGCATGACATTCAATCACTAACTCAGTATTATTTTGTTCGGGATGAATGGCAAACATAACCCAAGGCTGATTATGTTTTTGATAAGGTTCTATGGCAAAGGCATGTAAAGCTGAAGATCTAGCACCGGTGTCTATTTTAGCTTTAATGTGTTTAATATTAAGTTCGGGTAATGTTACCCATTCACGCCAACCTAATATGGGTAGCAATTGCTCATTATCAGTTGTATTCAGGGTTGAATGAGTCATTTAAGTCGAACCTTTTCTTTTCTCAAATAATTAATCAGCAGAGTGATTGTCAGGTTTTATTTCTGAATGATTAGGTTTGCTGTCACGCTTACGGCCACGTCGAATATAGTTATTACCACGTCTTTTATTATTGTTTTTTACGCGTTTAATATCTAGTTTATGTCCATTTATTTCTACTGTTTTCAAATGTAAAAATATATCTGGAGGCATTTCATCGGGTAACTCTAAGAGAGTATATGAGCCATGAATATGAATATTGTTGATGTTATTTTTATCAACTCCAGATTCTTCAATTAAGACTTTTCTAAGTTGATCGGCATTGATTTGTTGTTTACTGCCAACGTCAAGCCGATAACGTATCATTTTTATGTCGGTAATTGTATTGCTTGCAATTAAACTTCTAGTGGGTGTTTGATTTTTTACAAGTAAAAGTTCATTCGATGGTATTAATTTAAGTAAGGCTGCTGCACAGCTTAAACTATCGATGCTTAATTCAGTGCAAAGTGCTTTAATTAAGTCACGTTGAGCATCTAAATTAGTGCTGCTTAAAATCTGTTGCAATTGATTTTTCAACGGCTGCTCTCTGTCTATAGTTTAGATTAGTTGTGATTATTTTATTGAGTTATGGATAAATTTCCACAAAACCTTCATCTCGTAGTCTACGCATCCAGAGCTCGGTTTCTTCTTCTATTTTTCGTTTACGTATGGCATCACGGATTAGATTCTTTTTATGCTCTTCGCTATCGTCTTTGGCTTTTCTATCTAGTACTTGAATCAAATGCCAGCCAAATTGTGATTGGATGGGTTCGCTTAATTCATTGATAGCGAGTTTGTTCATAGTTTCTTCGAAGGGCTTAACCAGGTCGCCTGGGTTGACCCAGTCTAGTGACCCCCCTTTGATGGCAGAGCCTTTGTCATCAGAATTGGCGCGTGCAAGTTTAGCAAAGTCATCACCATCGATAATTCGATCACGTAAAGCTTGTAGGCGTTTTTTGGCTTCGTCGTCATCAATTAACTCATTGGTTTTAATTAGAATGTGACGGACCTTTGTTTGAGTGGTTACGTGACTGTCTAGGCCTTTAATTTCTAGCATTTTTAGGATATGAAAGCCGCTAGGACTTCTAATAGGATCAGAGATTTCATCAGCTTGCATCTGGCTGACCTTATGAGCAAACAATGTTGGTACATCATTGATGGTGCGCCAGCCTAAGTCTCCACCTTTTAAGGCATTATCGTCTTCTGATTCGCTCATGGCTATTTGCGTAAAGCTTTGTCCCGCACGTAGGTTTTTAACTAGGTTATTGGCTTTAGCTTCAGCCTTCTGTATTTCTGAAGATGAAGCGCTTTCTTTAAGGGCAATCAAGATATGGCCTAAGTGATATTGCACATTTTCAACGCCAGATTTACCTTGAGTTTCAATATAATGCTCGACCTCGCGATCAGTCACTTTTATGCGACCACCTATTTCTCGGCTACGTAATTGATTAATGATGATTTCATTGCGCATATTATCTAAGAAAGCCTTATAGGGCATGCCTTGTCTTTCCAATTCTGTTCTAAATTGCTCTAGTGACATATTGTTTCTTTGGGCAATATCAGCTGCAGAACTGGCAATTTGATCTTCCGAGACATTAATACCGGCTTTTTCAGCTAATTGGCGCTGAAGTTTGTCCATGATCATTTTTTCCAATACTTGTTTGCGTAATACTGATTCTGGAGGAATGGCTGTGTTACTGGCACGTATTCTTTGTGAGATGGTGGCAACTTCTTTATCAAGTTCTTGTTCTAGAATAATATCTTCTTCTACAACAGCAGCGATTTTACCTAGCACTTCAGCTTGTGCAGAAAAATAACTGAATAAGAGTGTCGTTAATAATAGAGGTAGCAATGCTTTTTTTATCATGTCGTTATAAATCATTTTTTTTAGTTGTCCGATAACCATAAATACTTTTTTGTAGGAACTGATCTACATCATCTCCAAAACCAGTTAAGCCTTTAAGTTCTATTTGAAAGAACACTCCCTCTTGGCTAGAGCCTGGCACAGTTGTGCCAGCACTTGTGATTACGGCTTGATTGTTGATAATCGTTACGTTGTTCATGTAATGTCGAGCTAATAAGCGAAAGCGCCAGCAACAGTTTTCTTTTTCTATACCTATGAAGCTATCTTGAACTTCTTGATAAAGTAATGAATATTGCATGCGTCCTAATAAGTGCCAGTCTTTGGCGATAGGCCAACGGAAAGAGGTGTCACCTTGGGTAATATTGTTACTGCCATCGGGAATTAAAGGATTTTTTCTATAAATATAACCAATGTTAAATAGCTCATTACTTTGGTTTCTAAAATGGATATTAGCTTTGATTCGTTCAATGTCATTTCGGATAGGATTCCATTGCGCTCCAGTGTTAACGGATATTTGCTTAGTCAGTTCGCTGGATAATTCGGTCACCAAATTAGATTCAGCATCCTTAGATGCGCCCATGTTGACGATCGTACCATTAGAGAGTCCTGTTGGAATGCCGATTTGACGATCACGAAAATAGAATATCTCACCGACATTCAATTTAAGTCGCTCTAAGCCGGTACTATCATCAATTAATCGAGAGGTGAGTGCGGTAGTAATTTGATTGGCGTCTTGTATGCGATCAGTCCCACTAAAGCTATTTTCTCTAAACATAGTATTGAATTGGAAATCGTATAGCGCACTATCAAATACCGGTATATTGTTTTGATTTACCGAAGGTACGTATAAATAAAATAAACGTGGCTCTATGGTATGTGCAAAATTTGAATTGGCAAGATTAAGGTTTCTTTCTAAATATAGGCCAGAGTCAGCAGAAAAAGTGGGTAGCGTTCTGCTTATAACGGCTGGGGAGTTAGCTGCTCCATTATTAAGGGTGTATTCAGTTTCTTGTAAAGAAAGTTTAGGCGTGAAAAATGTACTGGCCGTTTGTAAAGGCATACTAATAGAAGGACGTGAGTTTATGCGCTGACCTTCAACGATATTATTGGTATGCTGGAAATCTACAAATTCATTTTGTACTTCGGTGTGTATCGGTAAACCGCTAAAGTCATGAGCATAGTTAAGGTTAAGCTGCGGCAGTCTTCTGTAGGGTAGAGAGGTATCTGGTGCAGCGGGATTAATTGATTGGTAACTATCGGCTGCTGCAATAAAATTAAAACCATATTTATTATAAGTTACGTTACCGAAGCTTCTTAAGTAATTATAGTTCGTAAAGCCTAAGGCAGTCCCTGTGGTGGCGATATAGGTATTGTCTGAAACTAAATTCAAATCCATGTTAGAACTTAATGATGGATTAATTACCGAGCTGTTTTGTAATGATAGCAAATACCGTGAGGTATTCAGTTGGCTATCATTAGGCATATATTCTGCTCCTAATTTACCCGTGGCATATTCGGTTAAATAACGGAATTTACCTGCCATTAACGGGCCTCTGGATGATAATTCCCTAGGCATTAAGGTGGCATCATAATTAGGGGCAATATTCCAATAATAAGGCGCAGCTATAAGTGTGCCACTATAACGAGTTGTGCTAAATGAAGGCGAAAGAAACCCAGAAAGACGTCTGTCATCGATAGGAAAAGATAAATACGGCGTATAAATAACGGGGATACCTTTAAACTCAATCCAGGTATTTTTTGTCGTGCCTTGGCCAGACACTTTGTCCATTTCTAATTCAGAGGCGTGAATAACCCAGTCTTGGTTACCAGGGCGACAAGTGGTATAAGCAACATCAGTGTATTGGGATAAGGTTTTACTTTTGCGAAAGTATGAGCCTGCCCAACCTCTTAAGGGTGTGGTTGGTGAGATAAATTCTACATCTCGAAGCTTGGCTTGATCATTGGCTAAGTTGATAGTGGCCGCCTCAGTATGAAGGGCTAATGTGTCTTCATTATAGTAAACATCGCCCTGCAAGTTCATTACATCAGAGACATTGTCGTAATTGGCGATGTGCGCTATAGCATGTTGATCAGCGCGATTAATATGTACATTTCCAGAGTAATCACTGATTTCATTGTCGAAAACTTCAGCGAAATTAGATTTAACATCTAAAGGCGTGACTTCGCGTAGATTTGCAGACGAAATAAAATTGCGCTTTTTCATAGGGCCAGCACCGCAATTTTCCCAAGGGTCATAAGGAAGTTTAGAGGTTAGGGTAGTAAAGATTTGTTCTTGTTGATGATTAAAAGCAGGATCCAATAAGCTCAGCATCGGCTTTTGGTAGGTTTCAGGTTCATTATTATGCGGTGCTTCTGAGTCAGCCAAGATAGTATTGGCTGCTATTTCAGTCTCAGTGGAGCTTGTTTGTGCTCCAAGGGGCTCGCAATTCCAAGTGGATTTTTGAGGGCTAGCGCCACAATTCCAACCAGATCGCGAATTATTTTTATTTGATTTAGCTGTTTTTAGGGGCGGTTCTGGCGATGTTTGGGTTACCTTGGCTTGAGCTTTGTTAGAAGGTTTAGCTTCAGTGGCGACAGCAGGACTAGTCGGCTTAGTTTCAATCGGTTCTGGATTACGATTAGCGATAGGTGCAGGATCTATAGATTGGGCTTTGGGCGCTACCGTTTCAATTTCGGTAGGTTTATCAACTGCAATTTCAGTTGCTTTAGTTGGGTAATCTTTTTCTTTCGTGACTGTTTCGCTCGCCGGTGCTTTAACAGACTCTGTTTTTCCTAATGAGGGATTAGGTTCTGTGGTAGGGTCCTTTTTTTTTTGACCTACACAGATCCATTCTTTGCTATCTTTATTCTGTTCGCAATTCCACGAGGCATCGTTGGCATGACTGACTGAAGTAACTAATGAGGGTAAAAAAACCAAGAATAAACGGCGAAGCATAGGCGGCATTAAGTTTAGTGGCGTTACAGAAGGTAAATCGAATAGAATGCTAATGTGCATTTTACCTCATTTATCTCAGCATTATAACTAAACTAACTTAAATATAACCATGTTCGACGACTTAAGAACAATATCAATGCTTGATTGGCTAGAAAACGACTTATTATTAATAGTTGAATCTTGTCAATTAGCCTCTAGCGATGCAAGTTTTCGTCGCTATTTTAGAATAAAAACGCCTGATGGTTCTTTTGTGATCATGGATGCGCCACCGGACAAAGAAAATATAGGCGCATTTATATCTGTAGCAGATCTATTGGCTAAAATCCATGTCAATGTCCCGATTATTTATCAGCAAAATATCGAGGAAGGGTATTTGTTACTTGAAGATTTTGGCTCTTTGTGTTTTTTGGATCAATTAACAATAGATAATGCCTCAGAGTTGTATGCAAGTGCTTTTGATGCATTATTAATTATTCAGTCACAAACATCTTTAGATCATTGTGGTTTACCATCTTACAACTCGGCATTGTTACAGCGTGAGTTAGGTATTTTTGAAGACTGGTTTTTGAACGAAAGCTTAGATGTGTCTGTTCCAGATCAGCTATGGACTAATCTGTGTGAATTGCTGATCAATTCAGCTTTAGAACAACCACAGGTGTGCGTACATAGAGATTATCATTCGCGTAATTTAATGTTTTTGACAGACGATTCGCCGGGTATTATTGATTTTCAAGATGCAGTTATGGGTCCTATTACTTATGATTTAGTGTCGTTATTACGAGATTGTTATATCAGTTGGTCACCCGAACTGATAGCGCAGTGGCGTAGCGATTATTATCAGTGTTTAGTTGCCTTAGAATTAATTGCAGTAACGCCTGAGCAATTTAAACGCTGGTTTGATTTAATGGGTTTACAGCGACATCTCAAAGCGATCGGTATTTTTTCAAGATTACATCTGAGAGATGGTAAGTCGACTTATCTTAATGATATTCCACGTACACTTAATTATGTGCTAACTGTTTGCGATGAATACCCAGAATTGTCAGCTTTTTCAGAGTTCTTGCTGGTGCAAGTAGTGCCGGCTTACGAAATATATAGACAGAGTCACTTATCATGAAGGCGATGATTTTAGCGGCAGGTCGCGGCGAAAGGATGAGGCCATTAACTGATCATACGCCCAAACCTTTATTACAAGTTTCAGGTCAAGCCTTGATTGAGCATACTATCAATCAATTGGTGAGCGCTGGCTTTACAGATATTGTGATTAATCACGCCCATCTTGGTCAACAAATCGTTGATTATTTGGGTGATGGTCAACGTTATGGTGCCAATATTCACTATTCAGCAGAAGGTGAGTTAGGTTTAGAAACGGCTGGAGGAATTATTAATGCCTTGCCTTTGTTGGGGGAGGGTGTTTTTTTAGTTGTTAATGCTGATATCGCTACCGATTTTTCTTATGCTCAACTTAAAGAGCAAGCGATAGATTTAGCTCATCTAGTGCTTATCGATAATCCAGATCATCATCCACAGGGAGATTTTGGTCTTGATGAGTTGGGACAGGTTTGTGAGCTTTCATCAAAACAACTTACTTTTAGTGGCATTGGTCTTTATCATACTGACTTATTCAAAGATCTGTCTGCGGGTAGTCGTAAGTTAGGGTTGTTATTACGAACCGCTATTCGTTCTGGTCAGGTAACTGGTCAATATTATTCAGGTTTTTGGATGGATATCGGTACGCCTGAGCGTTTGCAGGCACTGGAAGCATTGAACTGGCCTAGAAATAAGTTTGGCTCTATGTGAGCCTTAGCTAAGGCGGATGTTATTTTGTAAGGTATAGGTTCTACACAAATAATTGTTAGCATTCCCACGCGAGAACGATAACATTGTGGTGAAGATCGTAGGGGCGTATTGCATACGCCCTTATAAAAATAAGCTCTATAAGATATAGACTTTCAATGTTGGGCGTATGCAATACGCCCCTACGGTGTTTTTTATCGTTTCCACGCCGATAAGAAACTTGTGTAGATACCCTATGCTTGTAAGGGCGACAGATTCGCCCAGTATCTTGGATCTTCGTATTACTGGGCGAATCTGTCGCCCCTACATTACAATATTTCATTTGATTTAAACCCTTGGCATTTTATTGCCAATTAACTTAATACAAATCCATCAACTACTTGGAGTTCTTATGTCTATATCTTTATATCAAGCCTCTGTACCTTCGTTTATACGCATGTTAGGTAATTTATCTGAAATACTTAATAAAGCGGCTGCTCATGCAGAAGCAAAGAAGATTGATCCTGCTATTTTTATCAATGGTCGTTTGGCGCCGGATATGTTTCCGCTAAGTCGTCAGGTACAAATTGCGACCGATATGGTTAAAGGTTGTGGTGCACGTTTGGCGGGTGTAGATGTGCCAAGTTATGAAGATAAGGAAAGCAGCTTTCCTGAGTTACAGGCTCGTATTGCGAAAACCATTGCTTTTTTACAAACGTTGAACCCAGAACAAATCGATGGTAATGAGCAGCGGGAAATACATTTAAAGTTCGGAAGTAATGAATTAAATTTCTTAGGGCTACCGTATTTATTGGACTTTGTGATACCTAATTTTCATTTTCATCTGACTACCACTTATGCGATTTTAAGGCATATGGGTGTTGATGTCGGTAAGATGGATTATGTAGGACGCGCTTAAGTTAGTATGGCAGCTACGAAGGATGCGCGTTGCTTATCCACCCTATATTGCAGTTTAAAATTATTGTGGTGATAACTGGTAGGGGCGTATGAAATTCGATGTCCCCCTGAGTCAGAATAGTTGTCACAGTTAATCATTTGTAGGCCGGAATAAGACCAGCCAAGCGCAGCGCGAAGTGGCGTTTCCGGCAAGGGGCAGAACCTATGCCGGAAACGCTTTACTCGCTTACGAGACTGTGAAAGTATTCTTTTTATTCCCCCTCTTTAGCAAAGAGGGGTTAGGGGAGATTTGATCTATTAAAAAATTATTATTAAATATCAATAATCTATGACTTAATAAAATCCCCCTCGATCCCCCTTTTACAAAGGGGGAAGCTAAAATCATAATACTTTCACAGTCTCTTACGCTAGTAAAGTCTTATTCCGGCCTACTGATGTTAGATATGCTCTCTAGGGGTAGTGGTAATTATAAATAACGCCATTGATCAAAGCAGGCTGCTTGGCCTTGATAGACTTGATTTTTATCGACCAAATTCCAAACGATGGCGTTTTTAATAACAAAGCGTTTGCCTGTGCTTGAAATTCTAATGCCTTCATAGTCATCGATATAGCCATTTTTTGTGACGAGTGCTAATAAGCGTTCACGTTCATTTTGATTAACGGATTCTGCTGAATGTTTTGAAGCTAAGCGAGTGAAGTCTTGCCAATTAAACTCAAATAACTCTAAAGCCTTTTGGTTAGCATAATTAAACACGGGTTCAGCGTCGGTGTTATGAGTAACTAAGGCAAAATCTGCTTCAAATAAGCGTTTTGCAAAGTCAAGTTCAGATTCGCTTTGAGGAATTAGTTCATCTAATAACCAGTGACTATAGCTATGTCTGATAAGCTTTGCGTGCTCGACTAAATAATTATTTGTTTCGCTGGGGTAATCCATAATTATTTTTAGCGCACAAATAGCCAAGTACTTAAGGTCATGCCAACTAATACTACAAAACCACGCATGACTTTTTCTGGTAAGCGATGTACTAACCAACTGCCTAAAAAACCACCTCCAATACCACCCATAGCTAGTGCTAATCCTTCCAGCCAATACACATGATTAGAGAAAGCAAATAAGATCACTGCAGAGGTGTTCATCGCCATGGCTAACACGTTTTTAGTCGCTGTTGCCATACGTACTTGTTGTCCAGCGAGGCTTAAACTAGCCAGCATTAAAATACCAATGCCACCGCCGAAGTAGCCGCCGTAAATACCAATTAAAAACTGTACTAATGCCAGTACTGGCAAAGGCATTGTTTTAGTCGTATGGAGTGGCTTTTTACGAAAGCTACCCCAAGTGAATAGAATTGTCGCGATAAGGACTAGCCAAGGGACTAATTTTGTAAAAATAGAGATGGGCGTATTAAGCAACAGTATCGCACCGATTAAACCGCCTGCTATGCTCAGTGCAAATAATTTCTTTAAACTTAGTTTACCAACGCCACCCGCTAGTTTACGTCCAGCAAGAGATGAGGTGATTTGATTAGGAAATAGAGCCAGTGTAGAAGTGATATTAGCTGATAATGGATCGAGTCCAGCGAGCAGTAATGCTGGAAAGGTGATAAAAGAACCACCTCCGGCGAGGGTGTTTTGTGTCCCTGCATACAGACCAGCGATGGAGATGAGTAACAGTAGGGTAGGGTCGTATTGTAATAGCATGCTATATGATGATATTTATAGTGAAGGCTGGTGTATGTTCAGTGTGAACCTAAGTAGATCATTTTGGAGGGTTACGCTATCGAGACTGTGAAATTATTCTTTTTATTTCCCCTCTTTAGGAAAGAGGGGCTAGGGGAGATTTGGTCTATTAAAAATAATCATTAATTATTAGTAGCCTATAACACAAAAAAAATCCCCCTCAGTCCCCCTTTTACAAAGGGGGAAGCTAAAATCATAATACTTTCACAGTCTCTATCGCTAACCCAACCTACATAAAATCTTAAATGAACTAGCTTCAAAATAAGCCTGTGATCTTGCCATTATCATCTATATCAATGCGTTCTGCGGCTGGCACTTTAGGTAAGCCTGGCATGGTCATGATGTCACCCGCTATCGCAACAATAAAGCCAGCGCCATTGGCGAGTTTAAGTTCACGTATTTCTAAAGTATGGCCAGAAGGTGCGCCTTTAGCATTAGGGTTGGTAGAAAAGGACATCTGGGTTTTAGCCATACAGATAGGAAATTTTCCGTAATCCGTGTTCCATTCTGCGAGTTGAGCTTTAACTTTGGCACTGGCGGTAACGCCGGTCGCGCCATAAAGCTTAGTTGCGATAGCTTCGATTTTTTCCCACAAACTTAGATTTTCATCATAAACATAAGTAAAGCCAGGCTCACGATTATCGACCACCTCAATGATACTTTGTGCTAAATCTTCAGCACCTGCACCCCCATTAGCCCAATGTTTAGAGACGATACAAGTTGCTCCTATAGTCGCACATTGCTGTTGTAATAAAGCAATTTCCGCATCACTATCAAAAGTGAAGTGATTAATACACACCACACAAGGTAAACCATAATGCTGGGTAATATTATGATAATGACGCTCAAGATTCACAAATCCCTGTTCTAGGGCCGCTAAGTTTTCTTGATTTAGGTCGTCTTTAGCAACACCACCATGAAACTTTAAGGCTCTGATCGTTGCGACCAATACGACAGCGGAGGGGGTTAAACCCGACATACGGCATTTGATATCAATAAACTTTTCAGCGCCTAAGTCTGCACCAAAGCCTGCTTCGGTAACCACATAATCAGCGAGTTTTAAAGCGGTTTTAGTGGCGGTTACGGTGTTGCAACCATGAGCAATATTAGCGAAAGGACCGCCATGAATAATGGCTATATTATTTTCTAGGGTTTGTACTAAATTAGGATTAATAGCATCTTTTAATAAAGCCGCCATAGCACCTTGAGCGTTTAAGTCGCTCGCATAAACAGGCGTGATGCGGTCTGATTTATAAGCAATGATGATACGGCCTAAGCGTTTCTTAAGGTCAGCACGATTTGTTGCTAAGCATAAGATCGCCATCACTTCAGAGGCAACTACAATGTCATAGCCATCTTCTCGTAAATAACCATTAGCGGCGCCACCCATACCAACCACGATATTTCTAAGGGCACGGTCATTCATATCAACTACACGTTTCCATTGAATGCGACGTGGGTCTATATCTAAGCTGTTACCATGATTAATGTGATTGTCGATTAACGCAGACAATAAATTGTGTGCCACGCCAATAGCATGAAAGTCACCGGTAAAATGTAAGTTGATGTCTTCCATCGGTACAACTTGTGCATAGCCTCCTCCAGCAGCGCCACCTTTTACTCCAAAGCAGGGACCTAAAGACGGCTCGCGCAAACACATGATGGTTTTTTTGCCCATGCGATTCATAGCATCGCCTAAACCAACAGTCGTTGTCGTCTTGCCTTCACCCGCCGGAGTAGGGCTTATAGCGGTTACGAGTATGAGTTTGCCATCGGTTTTATTAGCCAAGCTATTAATGTATTCTAATGATAGCTTAGCTTTGTAATGACCGTGAGGATCTAAATGCTCGGCGTCTATATCGTAGTGTTCTTTAGCTAAAGCGATAATGGGTCGCATGGTTGCTTGTTGGGCAATTTCTATATCTGACATGTAATTCCTAAGCTAATACTATTGGGGCGGTTACAAATTGGAGAATTCAAGTAGGTCGGGTTAGCGTTAGCGTAACCCGACAAATATTTTCAGGCGTTAACCTTAGCTATAAACCGGAAAACGCGCGCACAAAGCGCTGACTTTTTCACGTACTGTGGCAATAATCGTGTCGTCTTCCATGTTTTCCATGACATCACACATCATGTTAGCGATCTCTATCATTTCCGCTTCTTTAAAGCCTCGAGTCGTAGGAGCGGGAGTACCCACACGTATACCGCTAGTCACGAAAGGGGATTGTGGATCATTGGGCACAGCATTTTTATTGACGGTAATGTGGGCTTTACTGAGTGCTGCATCGGCTGCTTTGCCAGTAATTCCTTTAGGAATTAATGAGACTAACATTAAATGATTGTCTGTACCTTCTGAAACAATTTCAAAGCCGCGTTCAATGAAAACTTTAGCCATTGCTTTTGCATTGTTAATAACTTGTTGCTGATAAGCACGAAATTCTGGTTGTAAGGCTTCTTTAAAGGCAACGGCTTTAGCGGCAATTATGTGCATTGCCGGGCCGCCTTGGATACCTGGAAAAATACTGGAATCAATTTTCTTTTCGATTTCAGGATTGCTTTTGCAAACGATGAGTCCGCCGCGTGGTCCACGTAAAGATTTATGTGTTGTGCTGGTGACGACATCAGCAAAAGGGACTGGATTAGGATATAAGCCCGCTACTACTAAGCCAGCAACATGAGCTATATCAACAACAAAGTAAGCGCCCACTTTATCAGCGATGTCACGAAATTTTTGCCAATCCCAAACACGTGAGTAGGCAGAAAATCCAGCAATGATCAACTTAGGTTTGTGTTCTAAGGCTAGTGCTTCTACTTGTGCGTAATCAATTTCACCGCTAGCTGACTCTAAGCCGTATTGTATGGCATTGTAGATTTTGCCAGAGAAATTAGGTTTAGCGCCATGGGTTAAATGACCACCATCTGCCAAACTTAAACCTAAAATAGTATCGCCCGGCTTAATCAAGGCCATGAATACCGCCATGTTGGCTTGTGAGCCAGAGTGAGGCTGAACATTAGCATAATCTGCTGCAAACAAGGCTTTGGCGCGATCAATAGCGAGTTGTTCGACTTTGTCAACAAATTCACAGCCACCATAATAACGTTTGCCAGGATAGCCTTCGGCATATTTATTGGTTAATTGTGATCCTTGTGCTTCCATGACCCTTGGGCTGGCGTAGTTTTCTGAAGCGATCAATTCAATGTGATCTTCTTGACGACTACGCTCTTCTTCCATTGCTTGGAATAAATCATCATCAAAATCGGCGATAGACATAGATTTTTTAAACATGGGCTTCCCTAAATTTTAAAGTTTGTGGGTTAATAGTAGGATGAAGTAATAATACTTGTAAATCAGCTACATTAGTACCGGTTGCGCCGGTAATAAGTAAATCTTGTGAACCTTGCAAGGCAGTATAGGAGTCGTTGTTGTTAAGTAAAGCTAATGGGTCTAAGTTAGCTAATATCATACGGCTTAAGCTGTCCTGGTCAACAATGCCGCCAGCTGCATCGGTTGGGCCGTCACGACCATCTGTGCCGGCGCTCAAAAATGTCCAATTGCCGCTTAAGTCATGCTGCTTTGCCGCCACTGCAAAAGCTAGCGCCATCTCTTGATTGCGGCCTCCGCGTCCAGAGCCATTTATACTGACTGTAGTTTCTCCGCCAGCCACTAAAGCTAGAGTGTGGCTAATGCCGTTATTGACTAATTGTTTTGCTGCCAATACCAAAGTTTCTGCAACCGCTCTGGCTTCGCCGCATAAATGATTGTCATATAACTGAGTTGGGTAGCCTAGCTGTGCTGCAGCATTCAATGCGGCCTCAACGCTGATGGCATTGCTGCCGATCAGAGTCTGGGTACAGTGTTTAAATAGTCTATCATCGGCTTTAGGAGTTTCAGGTCGATTGCCTAGTTTTCCTTGCTCTAAATGTAACTTAACATTGCTAGGTATTTGATCCCAAATGTCATAGGCATAAAAAATAGCGATGGCATCTGAATAGGTGCTGGGATCAGGAACTGTGGGGCCACTAGCGATACTGCTTAAATCATCACCTAATACATCGGATAATATAAAGGCATGGACATCGGCAGGTGCTGCTAGGCGAGTAAAACCACCACCTTTTAGCTTTGATAAATGTTTTCTTACACAGTTTATTTCATTGATAGTTGCACCACATGCCAGCAGTAAATTGGTAGTAGCAATCTTTTCTTCTAGGGTAATTTCATAGGCAGGATAAGGAATGAGTGCAGAGCCACCGCCACTAACTAGCACTAAGACTAGCTCATCTTTTTTAGCAGAACTTAACAGCTCGGCAATGCATTCGGCGGCGAGATAGCCATTTTGGTCTGGCAAAGGATGACCAGCTCCCATCACCTTTGTTTGTGCGACTTCAGTTACATTTTCATAATTAGTAACGGCAAGATTTGGCACTGATAATAATTCAGTAGATATGATTTCTTGAACTGCTTTAGACATTGCACAGGCGGCTTTACCGATAGCAATTACATGGATTTTAGACCAACGGCCTGTGCGTGTTTGGCTAGCGTCATCAAGGTTTAGTTGGATTGTTATGTTTCGCCCATCTGAACTCAAGCAGCGTTTAATAGCTGAATAAGGATCAGCCGCTTCAACGCCCGCTAAAAAAATGCTTATGGCTGCTGATCTTGATGCTAAGGTCCTAGTGATTACCGAATCGCTCATAAGTAAAGATGTTGATTAAGCCATGTCTTTAGCTAAAGCGTAGATGTTTTCGGCATCAAGTACGTGTTTATTGTCAGTGAATAAATGAGCGATGCAAGCACGATGCAAGGCGAGTTTTAAAGTGCCAAAACCAATAGCGCCCCAGATAATTTTACCATGTCGTACATTGCCTTTATCCATCATGTCTGTGCCGCCAATGCCAATCGGTGGGGTAGCATTAGCATCGGCTATCATTTCTAGGGTAGGATTATCTTGCCATTGCTCTAAAGTGAGAAGTTCAACACCTGCAGCGCCCGTGGCTATAACAATATGAGCGTCTTTTATGGCGTGAGCTCTGGCATTATTATCAAAGGCCTCAATCGGTGTGATTGTTACACCAAAACGAGCTTTCATATTAGCACAAGCGTTAGTTGCTCTAATTAGGGTGCGAGCAGTAAGTGAGACATTAGCGCCTTCGAGAGCTAATAGGGTTGCCGCACGTTGCCCAACAGGCCCCGTGCCTGCTAATACGACCGCTTTTTTTCCAGCGAGTGTGCCACTAGCGGCAAGTTTAGCAACTGCTGCTGCTGCCGTGGTATTGCTGCCATTGCTGTCGAGCATGACAGAGACTTGAAAACCTGAAAAGAAACAGGCTTTTACTGCCGTCAATAATTGTTGACCGGCCATCATGTCGCTACCGCCAATAAAAATAGCTGTGTTTTTTTTATCTTTGGGTGCGCGTGTAAAAATAGTACCTTCAACGAGTGAAGTGATATTTTCTGGTGTTAATCCACCATGACCAATGACATGATCAGCCCCACCATCGTATCCTACTACAGTATCAAAAATGGAGGGATGGCTGTCTGTGTCGAATTGGAATAGCAATTTTTTCATTAACTTACCTGTGACTATGCGTAAATGCGATGATTTTGGTCGTATTATACCCGATAAAATAAACTCTGCCGTGAATAAGCGGTCTGTATTATCAATTCTTAATGAAGCCTCATGCTGTTTAATTTTTATGGAATCTCATAAATAATTGGCTAAGCAATGAGTGAATAACAACAAAAAGAAACTTCTATGCCTATGTGGGGATGTTTTTAACTGGCAGGAATGATACGATTGCCCTAAATTTAAGTTTTCACCTCTAAAGTATTGCTAGCTCTTTATGAGCTAAAGGTTCAGGGTTTCCTGTAATTGAGCTTGGTTATACTCGTTTTTCAAATTTTGGTGTGCTTACATAAGTCTATTGTCTGATAAGGATTTAAGGAAAATAAATGAAATTACCCGTTCATATTGCGGTTTCAGGTGCGGCAGGGCAAATTAGTTATTCTTTGCTATTTCGCTTGGCAGCAGGTTTGTTACTGGGGCCTGAGCAACCGATTATTTTACATTTGCTTGAAATTACACCTGCCATGAACGCCTTAAAAGGTGTGGTTATGGAATTAAATGATTGTGCAAGCCCATTACTGCATGGAATCGAAATTACCGATGATCCCATCATTGCTTTTAAGAATGTTGATTATGTTTTTTTGATTGGAGCGAGGCCTAGAGGGCCTGGTATGGAACGTAAAGATTTATTAGAGGTTAATGCTCAGATTTTTGCTCTACAAGGTAAGGCTTTAAATGCTGTGGCCAATCGAAATGTTAAAGTATTGGTGACGGGAAATCCTGCTAATACTAATGCCTTAATTGCTTTAAAAAATGCTCCAGACTTAGGTGCTGAAAATTTTTCTTCTATGAGTCGGTTGGATCATAATCGAGCTGTTAGTCAGTTAGCTGAAAAATGTGGGGTTTTAATTAGCGACATAAAAAATATCTGTATTTGGGGTAATCATTCGGCCACACAATATCCTGATTTACATCATGCGACCGTTAAGGGGCAAGCTGCCTTGTCTTTAGTTGATCAACATTGGTTTTTCGATGAATTTATTCCTACGGTTCAACAAAGAGGCTCTGCGGTAATCACTGCCATTGGTCATTCTAGCGCTGCTTCTGCCGCTAATGCCGCTATCGATCAAATGAGAGATTGGGTATTAGGAACTCCTGACGGTGATTGGGTCAGTATGGGTGTTGTTTCTGACGGTAGTTATGGGATAGCTAAAGATTTATTTTATTCTTTTCCTGTAACTGTAAAAGACGGCAAAGTATCTATCGTTCAAGGCTTAGCCACTAATGATTTTAGTCAGCAAAAATTGTTGCAAACCGAAGCTGAATTAAAAGAAGAAGCTGAATTGATGCATTTACTTTGATTTGATTTGATTGATTATTCGTATTGTAAATATTTAAAAAATAGACTCACAAAGGCTTCGAAAATATTCTTAAAACCGTAGGTTGGGGTGAAGCAACGCGCCCCCCCAGCTCAAACTCTCAAACAAATCGTGTGTTGCATTGAGTTTAGTTATCACTCACTCACCAAAACGAGCTGATTAGCCCATTTCAAATCATAAACACCCAGTTATATATCTTAAACACCTAATTTCATGTTTCGAATACCTGATTTCATATCATGAATACCCGATATTATGCATTGAAAACCTAGGTCTAAGCTTTGATAACCTAGGTTTATGTTTTCATAACCCAATTGCATAGCCTGAATACCGGTATTCGTAACATGAAAACCTGTTTTTATGTCACGAATAGTCTATTGCATAGCCTGCCAAGCTAAGTTCATAGCTCGAAATTCGCTATAGATTATCTGAGCGAACAGTTTCGTAGCTTGAGCGATTAGCTTTTAATTGCAATGTGCTAATAGCGAGGTATAAAAAATCATCTATAAGCTGGGGCATGGATCCATAGAGCTAAAAAGATAGGTTATTTAGCTCTGCACACAATGCGACAATAATAGTTTGAGTTGAAGTTACTAAAAATAATTATGCTGTTAAGGCACAGGTATCTACACAAATAATTGTTAGCATTCCCACGCGAGAACGATAACCTTGTGGTGAAGATCGTAGGGGCGTATTGCATACGCCCTTATAAAATAAGCTCTATAACATTGGACTTTCGATGTTGGGCGTATGCAATACGCCCCTACGGCAATGTCATTAAGTTAAGGATTTGTAGGGGCGACACATTCGCCCAGTATCCTTGATGACTGAGTTACTGGGCAACAAATTCGCCCCTACAGATTATTTGCTTTCCCCCAGTCCTTAACTTAATGACATTGGCCCCTACGGTGTTTTTTATCGTTTCCACGCCGATAAGAAACTTGTGTAGATACCTATGCTGTTAAGGGTAAGGGATATCCTGGTCTTAACTTTGGTAACACACTACTCTTTAAGAACTATTATTTACCTGCTTCTTCGCTATATACACCGAAGTTCATAATGCGTTGGTAGCGGTTGGCGAGTAAGGTTTCAGTATTTTGCTCTTTTAATTCAGCTAAATGACGAATTAAAGTTTCTTTTAAGCTCGCTGATATAGTAATAAAGTCGCGATGCCCCCCGCCTATAGGTTCTCTGACAACTTCATCGACAAAGCCTTGTTCACGAATACGGTCTGAGGTAATGCCCATAGCTTCTGCGGCTAACTGGGATTTATCGGCACTTTTCCACAAAATAGAAGCACAGCCTTCGGGTGAAATAACCGAATAAGTACTGTATTCCAGCATTATTAAGCGGTCACCGACACCTATCGCTAAAGCGCCACCTGAGCCACCTTCGCCGATTACCGTGCAAATGATAGGGGTTTTTAAGGTGGTCATTTCAAAAAGGTTTCTAGCGATCGCCTCACTTTGTCCTCGTTCTTCTGCATCTATACCGGGATAGGCGCCAGGTGTGTCTATTAAGCAGATAACAGGAATTTTAAAGCGTTCAGCCATTTTCATAATGCGTAAAGCTTTACGATAGCCTTCAGGTCTTGGCATGCCAAAGTTACGATAAATTTTTTCTTTAGTATCGCGACCTTTTTGATGACCAATGATCATAACGGGTTGTTCGTCAAGACGAGCTAAGCCACACACGATAGCTGGATCGTCTGCATAAGCTCTGTCGCCATGGAGTTCATGGAAATCTGTGAATATATGCTCAATATAGTCAAGTGTATAAGGACGTCCTGGGTGACGTGATAATTGTGATATCTGCCAATCAGTAAGGTCGCTAAAAATGGACTCAGTCAATGCATGGCTTCTGTCTTCTAATTGCTTAAGGGCATCGGAAATATTGATATTATTATCAAACTCAACATTACGGAGTTCAGTAATTTTCGCTTCTAATTCAGCGATAGGTTGTTCGAAATCAAGAAATTTTAAGTCCATAGAGAAGTAATCTGAGCAATAGGAATAATATTTAACGGGTAATTTTATAGAAAATTGCCAATAAATTCTAAATAAATTCAGAATTTAACAATGATCGACTTATTTATGTCATTTTTATAGTACACTTTTAACACTGCATAACTCCATAAATCTCAATATAAGAGCGCAACTGCTGATGTTTACAATTACCAAAGAAGTTTATTTTTGTTACGGTCATCGATTGATGAATCATGCCGGTAAATGCCGTAATTTACATGGACATAGTGTTAAAGCGGCCATCTCTATCGAACAAGAGCAGCTTAATGATCAAGGTATGGTTTGTGATTTTTCAGATATTAGAGATTGCGTTGAAGCTTATGTAGACGATCAACTCGATCATAATTTTTTACTCCATAAAGATGATCCGATCATCCCTATGTTGATAGCTAACAGTGAGCGTTTTATGGCGCTAGATGAGCATCCCACTGCTGAAGTATTAAGCAAAATGATTTATCAACATTTAAAAAAAGCTGGTTTTAATGTTGCACAGGTTACCTTATGGGAAACGGCGAGTGCCCATGCTTGTTACAGCGAAAAATAAGTTATTATGAATTATATTAATCCAGTCAATAAATCCTTTTGTCTGGAGCAAATGTGTGCCTCAAATTACCAAAAACTGCTCAAGTTAGTTCCGGAATTGCTTGCCCTAAAGGAGCCTGTTATCGGTGTCGCTTTAAACAACATGCCTTTGCATATTAGCGTTCTTGAAAACACGCCTTATACCTTAATGATTGAACTTAATCATTGCTTTAATTTAGATAAGGATGAATATTTTGAGCCAGCCGTTAAAATACGTCTTTACATGGATGCACAATTGGCTGAAGTGATGAGCGATCAAGCTCGCTCACCCATTTCTATAGCTTTTAAAGATAAGGGCTTAAGTACAGACATCATGAATTATAAATGGCGCTTAAATTATTTTTTGCAGAAGTGGTTGGATCATTGTTTAAAGCAGGATTATCAATTTAGTGTCAATGATAATTGCGCAACTTTAGATTAATTTCGAATTCACTTCATGCCTGCTAGAGCTGATTATTTAAATTATTATTTAAAGCAACAACGGTTTGCGCGGTTTGTTAATAGCTTGTCGCTTTTAATGGCTATAGCTCTGCACGTTTTTTGGGCTTTTTTTTTATTAAGATTTATCAAGATCGAGCCTATTAAACAACCGGTGTTTATGGAGGTAAAGATGTTGTCAGTCGCTGCCCCTGTATCCAAGGTTATTGATAAGGTTCCAACACCCATTATTAAAGAGCCAGTTACTCGCCCTCCTGTTATTAAGAAACTATCTCAGGTTCCTATAAAAAAGCCAGCTATGTTAGTTCCGCTAGCGCCTAATCCTAGCTCTTTAGTAACCACTGAAATTGTACCTGTAGAGCATTCTGAACGACCATCAACATTAGCTACTCAAGATGAGAAAACGCCAATAACCAATGCAGAACTAGTCGCTAAAAATCCGAGTTCTAGTATTCAAGCGCATGATGATGACAAAAAAACTGTCATTTCAGGTATTATGCCCTTAGTTAAGGTGAATCCTATCTATCCTAATCGCGCTGCTAGTCGTGGTATTGAAGGATGGGTGAGGATTGAATTTACCATACTAGCTGATGGCTTGGTGAAAGATGCCATCGTGGTTCAAGCTATGCCGGAGGCTGTTTTTGACGAGGCCGCTTTGGCGGCTATTGAACAATGGCAATTTAAACCAAAAATGGTCAACGGTGTTGCGGTGTCTCAACGAGCTGCACAACAATTACAATTCAAGTTAGATCGCTAATTTTTTACTACACAAAGGATATATTTAATGAGTTCTGCTATCAGCCCTAATTTTATTATTGATCTAACCTTATATATTTTGCTGGCGTTTTCTGTGGCAACCTGGACATTGATTTTCTATAAGATTTGGCAGTTTTATAATAATAATCGTTGTAATCAGCGTTTTGAAACTGCGTTTTGGAAGCTACGTAATTTAAAGCAGATTAATAGCTTAGCCTTAGATGAGATAGATGGTTCACAGGCGCGTTTAGCTCATGAAGGTATTGCTTGGTTAAATGATCGTAAGCAATCGGAAGGCATCATTAAATATTCTGGCAATGCTAGTGAATTATTGGAGCAAACCTTAAAGGTAAAACTGCAGCAAGAACAACATGCCATGGAAAGTGGTGTAACAATATTGGCAAGTATTGGCAGTACAGCTCCATTTGTGGGTTTATTTGGCACTGTTTTAGGTATTATGAATGCTATGCATAACATTAGCACTAGTGGATCTACTAGCTTAGATGTGGTTGCAGGCCCCATTGGTGATGCCTTAGTCGCCACTGCAATTGGTATTGCCGTGGCTGTACCTGCTGTTTTGGCCTATAATTTTTTGTTACGACGTATAAAAATGCAACGTATGCAGCTAGAGAATTTTGTGATTAGTTTTTTAATTATGGCTGAGCCTATTTTAAAAGAGCAGGATTGAACTTAACTGATGTTAAGCAGCCATTTGGACGATGTGTTAATCGGCTTATCGCACCTGAAGGCGAGGTGGTTTTTTTGCTTCGCCAAAAGAAAGTACCTGAAGAAAAGGCGCTACTAAGTAACGTTAGAACTTAATTAAAAAAATATGACAATGGCACCGCACACATTTATGGTTAGCTCTTCAATATGCTAAGAAATTTATCAACAAAAACACAGACGTCTGTTAGACAAAACCTTCGATGGTTGTTTATTCTCAGAAATCTGATCATGCTCAGCGAAGTTTTGCTGATTATTTTAGCGGTCTATGGCTTAGGTATTAAGTTGCCAGAACAGCAGCTATGGTTGGTGGTTATGTCAACAGGGGCCATTAATATTTATACCTCTATGCGGCTGGATACCAATGATCCAGTGACTGAGTTGGAAATATTTTCGCAAATATCGGTGGATGTGTTTATTATCGCGGCGCTATTGTATTTGACGGGTGGCGCTTCTAATCCAATTACTTGGGTATTTTTGTTACCTCTAATAATTACCTCGATTATGCTGCCGCCTACATACGCTTGGTATATGGTCATTTTAACGACCTCTATGTATACGATGTTAATTGCTTTCAATGTTCCTTTGCCATCAATAGAGCCGCATATGCCTGATCCTCAGGGTATGGCGACTGATTTGCAGCATTACATTATCTTGCAACATGCTCATAGCATGCATGACAAAAGCTATTTTAGTTTACACATGTTTGGCATGTGGTTTGGTTTTGTGTTTAGCGCGGGATTAGTGGCTTATTTTGTCGCTGAATTAGCTAAAACACTTAGATTTCAGGAACGTAATTTGGCAGAAGCTCGAGAAAATGCTTTGCGAGATGAGCGAGTCGTGGCTTTAGGTACTTTAGCGGCCAGTGCGGCTCATGATATGGGTACACCCTTAGGTACGATGGCGATTGTGGCTCACGAATTAGAACAGGACTATCCAAGTCACCGTTATCCTGATTTATATGAAAAAATGATTATTCTTCAGCAACAGATTAGCCGCTGTAAGCAGGCTTTATCGGTTATGTCTGCATCTGCAGGTGAAATGCGTGCAGAATCAGGTGGAGTATTACAGATTTCCGATTATATAGATGATGTCATTAACCAGTGGCGAACTCACGAACAAAGAGTAAAGTTAAATTATTTCATAGAATCAACCGTAGATTTAGACGCTAAAATTATTGCAGAACGTACTTTGACTCATGCATTAATTAATATTTTAAATAATGCCGCTGAAGCTTCACCTCGTGAATCTGGCATTGATTTTCATGCTAGCTGGGATTCAGATTATGTTATCTTAAAAATCCGTGATTATGGGCCTGGTTTTCCATCCGAGTTGATTGATGTAGTCGGTAAGCAACCCGTGGTTAGTAAAACACGCGGCTTAGGAGTGGGATTGTTTTTGACTTTTTCCACTATTACTCGCTTAGGTGGTAAAGCAGAACTTTATAATGCAGAGTCTGGGGGGGCTTGCGTTGAAATTACCTTACCTCTTTTAAACTTTGAGAGAGAAAATAATGAGTACGGAAATGGATAAGCCACGTATATTGCTAGTTGATGATGATATTACTTTTTGTAATGTATTGAAGTCAGCATTAGAAAAACGACACTACGAAGTATTGGTTGCTACTAATGTCTCTGATGGTATTTTCTTGGCCGAGCGAGATCTTCCAGAATATGCGGTGATTGATTTACGTATAGGCTATGAATCTGGGCTGGAGTTGGTTAAGAAATTAATTTCTTTAGATGATAATACTCAAATAGTCATGTTGACTGGTTTTGCTAGTATTGCCACAGCAGTAGAAGCCATTAAATTAGGCGCAACCCATTATTTAACTAAGCCTGCCAATGCAGATGAAATCGTTAATGCGCTTAATAAAAATGAAGGTGATAGCTCAGTATCGATTAGTGAGAATCCTCTATCAATCAAGCGCTTGGAATGGGAACATTTGCAGAAAGTACTCATGCAGCATGACGGCAATATTTCAGCAGCAGCTAGAGCTCTAAATATGCACCGCCGTACCTTGCAAAGGAAATTAGATAAAAAGCCGGTAAGGGAGTAAGTTAACTAGTGCCTGAAAGAAAACTCGGTTTTTTCAGAGAGCCAGAAGCAGAACAATTACGTATGCGGTAATTTTCCCCCTTAAAATACTTGTCATTATTTGCTGAACGGCTCTAATTGGGAGTATTTGTGCTTCTTTGGCAATTTTAGAGCACAGTTATCCATACAACTATTCAACACGATGTTATTTTCTCTATCTTTGAATGTTATGCGGCTTTTTGATATGAGCCTCGTCGCCGTGCTATTTTTTGTAATGCTTGCTCTCGAACTACCACCCCTAACCGTTGGATGTTGCGAGCCACTATGGCTAAAGCCACATAACGTTTGAACCCATCTATACCCTGATCAGGACATTTATCAAGACCATGAATTTCCAAGGCATTGATAGCTGATTCCACGGCCGAGTGTTGACGGCGCAACTGAACAAATTCTACGTCAGATTCACGTACTTTATCTGCTTCGGACAACCGCCCTTTTTTCGGCAATATAACAAGATCTAGTCGTTCTTTGAGTTGAATCTGATTGTTCGGGCTATGAAAGCCCTTGTCCATACTGATGGTGTTTAATGCTGGAAATCGCGACTGACTGTCCTTAACGATGGACACCGCTATTTGATCGTCAGTGGTTTTTTCCATGACCTGATGATGCAGAATGAAACGGTAGGAGTCTTCGACCACACAAACCCGCAAACCTAATTCCACTGGCACCCCCGCTTTGCCTTTGCTGATCCATTCGGTATGGGGCTGAAACAGGGAAAAGACTTTCTCTTCATGGGGAATCGTTTCGCCTTGTAGCACTCGACGACGAATCTGATTTATTTGACGTTCGGCATGGGTCAGATAGCCTTCAAGCTCTGTCAGTTGGTTTGACGTAACACCGTGATCGTTTTGTAATCGTTGACTGGTCGTACGTGCTCGTTGCACAAAATACTGAGCTTGTTCGATATAAATCCGATGAGCTTCTTTAATTTCATCTTGCTTAGCTTGACGCTTAACTTCATCTTTGGATGTGGAGTGTTTAAGCTTCTGAATAAAGCGATAATTTTTCTTGATGGTGCGAAGCAGATGGCGACTTTGTCGCCATTCGGTTAAATCATAAACAGTGCAAAATTGTGCGCTGATTTGAATGGTTTTTCGAAGCGCATCCCACAACAGATTAATATCAGTGGGGAAATGCACATCGGTCTCGACGACAAAAGAGTCACAACGCGCCTTTAGCTTTTCTTGATCGTTTTTTTTTAAGAGTTGGTGTCCCGCATTAACCACTTCTTGGTTGATACGATCTAGTATGTCGGGCGTGAATAAGCCAATGTTGTCCTTAATCGTTTGTAGTTCATAGCGCTTCTCTTCTTCCAACCATTCACTATGACCTAGCATTTGTCGGATGGTCTTATGTTCATTGGCTAATTCCTGAATACGATCGTAATCGGCATTCAATCCTAAGCGTAATACGCCAAGAACCAGTATTTTCCATCGCGAATTCAACTCTGAAGTGCAATTCTAGTATTCATGCAGCCTGCCGATTATAATCGCCAAAAAATACTGCATGGGGTGTTTTATAGTTTAGTGTTTTTCGAGGTCGATGATTGAGTTTTTGCATGACATCCTCAACTTCACTCTCAGTTATATTTTCAAAACTACTGCCTTTCTTAAAGTATTGCCTGATCAAGCCATTGGTGTTTTCGTTTAACCCTCGCTCCCACGAAGAGTAAGGGTGCGCGAAATACACCGCTGCATTTAGTTGTAGCGCAATACTTTCATGGTCTGCGAACTCTTTGCCGTTATCGGCGGTAATAGTAAATACCTTGTCCATATATGGCTTCAACAGCATGACCGTGGCATGCGTGACAACCTCAGCATGCTTACTATCAACTTTCTTAATCAAAGTGAACTTCGATACCCGATCCACTATAGTCACCAATGCATCCTTGTGATTTTTTCCAATGACTGTATCTATTTCCCAATCCCCGATCCGCGCTCTTTGTCCGACAATCTCAGGTCGTTCATCAATACTGACTCTGTTTCTAATCTGTCCACGCTTATCTTGTGATCCGTACTGCTTTTTTCGTTTTTTATTACTGTGGCGTAGATGCTTATAAAGCTCACCACTTTCGCGCTTATCTGCCCAGACATGTTGATATATCCGTTCATGACTGATTTTAATGCCCTTCTCTGTTCGCAACCAACCAGAAACTTGTTCAGGGCTAAAATCTAGGTGAATTTTTTCCTCTATCAGGGCACAAACTTCCAGTGTCATTTTTATGGCCTTGGCTGCATTTTTTCTACGATCAAGTGCCTTATTATTAGCCTGTTCAGGTCGATAGCCACGCTTCCCAGTATTGCGACTCAGCTCCCTGCTAAGTGCTGACGCTGATACGCCTATGATCACCGCTATGTCTTTTTGCAGCATCTCTGCTTTCTTTAATGACTCAATCTGGTATCTTTGTATCTTGGTTAGCTGTTTATAGCCTTTCATAAGCTTCCTCGTCTTTGGTCGGATTGAAAAAGCCCTGAACTATATCAGCTAACCACTTTCAATTCTGTTAAAAATGAATTGCACTTATGAGTTGAATCTAAGTTTTTATAAATCTAAATTTAACAATAGCTTTAATCCAAGTAATTGGATCAGCGAACATCCGCACTTTTTTACCCTCCAGAAAAGATCTGGAACGATAATTAACCGGAATTTCTATCGGCTTAAAGCCTTTTCGAATTAGTTTAATCAATATTTCAAAGTCAAAATCAAATCGGTTACTCTCAAAAATAATTCCCTCTATACAATCCCGCCTAAATACTTTGTACATGGTAAAGGGGTCTCTTAACCAAACCCCATAAAAAACATTCACTAAGCCTGTAAAGATCCAGTGGCCCAAGTTTAAAACAAAAGCGTGAATAGGCTGATCCGCAAACTTTCGCATTTTCCATGCACCTCCACCGTGCCTTGCACCCAAAACAAAAGCTTCCCTTCCATCTCGCAAGGGCTCTATTACTGCGTCATAGTCTTCTATATCATATTCATCATCAGCATCTTGAATCAAAATAAAGTCACCTGTCGCCTGCTTAAGGCCTGTTCTTACAGCATGCCCCTTACCACGTGCCTGATCTTCAATAATGACAGTGACTCTAGGATGATCAGCATACTCAAGAACGATTTCTTTAGTGCCATCGTTTGAATTACTTTCTATTAGAATTAACTCTATATCCATCTCATGTAATTGCTTATTTAGAACTCTTTCAATTCCTTCTTTGATGGTTGTAGCCTCATTATATGCAGGCATTATTACTGACAAACAAAGATTTTTCGTCTTTATTTGTTTTTTTGCAATCATACCCATACTAGATTCAGCAATTAGAAAAGACTTGTTAAGCAACTGTTTTGGCAGAATAAATCGAACAACCCCCATAACTTGAGACCAAATTGGCTCAGGATTTTTGACATAATAATCAGTGAAATTATCTATACTCAACGTATTTTTTGAAGGGAAGTGCTTTATTTCCGAGAACCCTTCTTGAAAAAGCAATGAGCGTAAAGTTTTAGTGTCAAAATACGAAAAGTTTTCGAGCTTAAATTCCATCCAATTGGTTTTAAACACTCTGGCTGACCAAGAATCAAGTGTTGGTACTACGCAAAAAACTGATCCATCCGGCTTTAATAAATCAAATACTGCCTGTAAAAATAAGCGTGGGTCTCTGACATGATCCAGCACATCGAAAAAGACAATATAATCAAAACATTCTTTCTGTCCCGCTAAGGCACTAATTTCACCTTGAATTACTTCTGCCTGAAACTTTTCTAGCTTGCTTCGAGCTTTAGCGCAGGCATGAGGGGAGAGTTCAACTCCGGTAACCTTAAGACCTTTTGCGGCTGCACAACTAAGAAAATGTCCATTACCACAACCAATCTCTAACAAAGAACCGGAAACCGTTGTTTCACCCTGAAATAATAGATCTAAATAACTGTTGGCCGTCGATTTTTTAAGGGCTGCCACATGATCTGCTTCCTCTTGTTCAGACGATAAAGCAAAGTTATCTCCGCCATTATATTTATGAGCAAGTCCGTCGTTTATTGGCTGTGGATTTATCAGCATAAATCCACAATCATCGCACCTTACAATTCGTTGTTGTTCTAAAGAAAAGGCATAGTGGAGATCACGAGAGTAACAAACAGCACAATCATTTCTTATATTTAATTCCATATCTTTTTAATTAAAATCGTTGAATATGTTAAATTCAGTTTTAAAAATCATCTGAATAGTAAAAATTTTGTTTTAATTCTATTACAGGTTTTTATAAAAAAATCTTTAACGAGAATATTATATGCAACATAAATCGACATAAATGAAGCAAGAGGCATAATTACGATAGAAGTATATAAGTATAGTTGATTTATTCCTGTGGGAAGCCAAAAAAATGAAATTAATGATACAAATATAATTCTCCAGAAATAAGTGAACCACAATATGGTAACAATCAAAGTTGAGATATCAAGCTTTCTTCTTTTAAATTCAATTAGCAGTAACGTTAAAAAAGAAATAATTCCAGTAGCAAACAACATCGAACTACACTGGTTATATAATTTAGCAAATAAATTATATTTATTAGTTGCGGATGCCTGCTGATCTATTACGGTTAGATTTAGATATTTTTTTGATATGCCACTAATGCTATCAACATAAAAAATACCTTTTGCATTATAACCTTTCGATAGAATTCCATGTCGGATATCCCCTATCACTTCTTCGTTAACCGAAAGAATACAACCGACCCTCACACATGACACATAAAATTTAAAGCGCTGAACCATTGCGTTACTGTCATGAAAATTGCTTGCAATATCTGGGCTTGGCTGCCTTTCTAAAAAAAGCGCCCCCATTGTTAGATCTTCCATTACCGCAACTGTTTTATTGCTTGGAGCTTTATCTAATATATCTGATGTATTTCCAGCATTAGATACCTTTACATTAAACCAACTATTCGAACTTGTTTTATCGTAGTACCACCCTTTTATTTCATAAAATATCTCATTTGATTCTGGCAAGATATAATTTGAAATATTAAGAAGCTTTGCTGGTGCTTCAGAACCATCGTTATCGGCATTAAAAATAACAATATTGTATTTAGGAATGTGTAAGGACGCTTTTATTCCGTTGTTAATAATTGCAATTAGTTCTTTAAAATTAAATAATTCGTATGCTGGTATCTTCGACAAATATTTGTTCGCACATTTAATCTTTCCAGCCTCACATGCCATCCTAATTTCGGCAGTAATTTGTCTGTAGTTTATTTTTGCTGTTTCTGGTGAAGAATAATATCCTTTAAGATACATCACATCCCTAAGCATCCACATAAAATACCCAACACCAAATTGACCGCATGTCGACTTATCTAATAAACACCCCGATTCTCGCCATTCTGCTGATAATCTAATTAGTGACTCCAAGCTACGAAAAGTAGGACTAATCCTATATATAGCATCTATATTATCATTAGTTACTTCAACATGCCTTTGAATAGGGCTTTCTCGAACACTATATATAGCTGAAAGCGTATCATTGTAATCTGAATCAAGAAGCTCAACGCCAACATATGAATTATATTTTAAATAGTTAACTAACTTATATGAAACATTTACTGCAATAGTAAATATTATTAAAATGGACACTGAAATCATTATTTTTTTGAAATTATTTCTGGCATAAAACTTCATCAAACTCAGAATAATTGCAAACATGATAACAGGAATAGATGTTAAACCACCATCCTCTCTAGTTAGCATCATCAAACCAATTAAAACACCTAAAAACGCAGAAATAATATTTTTATATCGAGCTTTCTCATTAAAAAAAACAATTACAGTTAATGAAATTATTAAAAGCAGTAGAATTAAAGAAACCTCATCCCTTATTACTCTTTGAAGTGGAAATTGACTGATTAGTAATAAAACAAGCACGATGTATTTTGAAAAAAATGATTTCAAATATTCGGATAATGAATAGATTACTAAATATGTAGTAATTAAGTGACAAAATGCTGTGGAAAACTGTAGAGAAACACCTAAAACTGATGTTAATGAAAGAAAAAGTGGGTATACAGGCCCCTTTATTAAGGTCATTTGATTGTATGGCCCAAACCAATCCCCATGAAGAATATCCATTGCCCTTCTTATAAACCAACCATCATCATGCCCCGCCCCAAGCATTATTCCATAGGGCAATGCACTCATAATCCATATATATAGCATGCCAGTTATTACTAAAAAGAAGTATTGCTTATTTGACATTTAAAAATCTCTTTATGAATAGGTTACTTACTCTCATTT